>JAEIGA010007328.1_pt1 | contig 16772 bp, 15 predicted proteins | sample 9270691 | NCBI WGS metagenome assembly JAEIGA01 (sample SAMN17057246, study PRJNA624740) | gut metagenome | biome: biome; isolation source: fecal sample | host: Bos grunniens | place: China: Xizang | collected 2019
AAAACAAAAAAATAAAACAATTGTATATTTTGATGATGGCATTATTAGGCGGTTTGTTGAAAACAACCAAATAATAATAGCTATAAATCCTAACACAAATAATATTATAAGCGTTACCCTGATTGGTAGTTCTATGCAAAATAATTTTTCGATGCTAAAATAAATAGTAAGAACAAATGCGATTAATATATAAACACCAATATCTTTTTTCCAATATTTATTCAATAAAATAAAGTTTTCCATAGTTTTAATCTATTTAAATATATGCAATAAGACTACAACCTTTACCGAATTTTAAGCGATAAGGAAATTCGTTCTACAACCATACCTTTTGAAAACGACTAGCGTACATTGCAGTTGTTTTCAAATATGCTTTCATCAGTCCTTCAAAACGAAACCCCTTGTCCCTCTCAGAAAATGATTCTTCTCTAAATTTGTTTATAACCTTATTGAAATTTACCATAGTATTGTGTTAGCGTAAACGTTTGTGCTTTCTCTTACTTATACTTAAATAGATATAGAACTTATCCTATAATTTGGTTGTATCGCTGTTTAATAGTGTTATCTCCTACAATATATGCATACAAGGCTGCCGGAATAAATTGTATTCCAACTTTGTCCATTTGTCTATATATCTTTTTGCTTATTGTAGTAACTATAGCCGATTTAAGGTTGTTTTTTGTTAAAAAGCTCATTAAGGGTTTTAATTCCCCTGTCTGTTCTACATATCTGTCGCTCCATTTTATTTCTACTGCCCAATTAGGCTTTTGGTGTACCAAATCTAATCCAACCATATCTACCTCTCGGCTCTTTTTGCTCTCTACCCAACTTGCATAATGTATTTCTGTGTTACCTCTTTGTATCCATTGTGCATAAACAGCTGTTTCGACCATGTGTCCGAACATGCTGTCTGATGAGGACAACGGGGAGAAGAGTGCGCATCTTAACGAAGGATTGGTCAAGTAAATTTTGAATGTAGTTACTCGTTGCATATTTTTTGCAGTGTCATTGACTTTATGCACTACCTTAATTAAGAAAGCGGCTTCAAAATATTGCACATATTTTTTAAGCGTTTCTTTCTTGATACCCGACTCTTGAGATAGTCCGTCGTAGGAGAATTCTTCGCCTGTACGATAAACGATATGAACAAAAAGTCTGTTTAGTTCTTGTATATCCTTAATACCATACAAACTTGGTAAGTCGCGTAGCATGACCTTGTCTACAATGTCGTGTCTTACATATTGCGTAACATCATTCTGCATCCTTTTTGACAAGACAATTTCGGGGTAACCGCCATAATTTATGTAATCAACAAAATGTTTGTTTAAAGCATCAATGTCTATTGTGTCGTAACTATCTATCTCTGAGCCATCCCAATGCATCTTTGAGGGCACAATGAGATTGTTAAGGTTCAGCAGATGGATGTATTCATTAAATGTGAGCGGAGGTAGCATAAAATCGCTGAATCTACCTGCTCCGCTTTCTGTGCTTTTCATTCGTAACGCAGCTGCTGCTGAGCCCGATGCCACAAATTTAATATTTCTATAACTGTCTATAAGCGATTTTAGATGTATCTCCCAATCTTTCAGATATTGAATCTCGTCATAAAACACAAAATACCCATCCATTGGAGCATTCTCTTGCTTCAAAGATTCCCTTGCATATTGCAATAAATTTTCCAATGATATGTTATTGTATATTGGTGTATCAATTGAAAGATATATGATTTTTTGTGGCGAAACACCACTTTTTATGAGTTCTTCTATGGCGTGAAAGATCATCACAGTCTTACCTACGCGACGGGGTCCCATAAGGATTACACCTCTTCGGGTTGAAACGTCTGTCACCATTGGCATAAATGTATCAAGGTAGAGCCTGTGCTGCATTTGTTTATAGTCGTTGGGAATGGAATTGGACACCCACCACGGATTGTCAAATTGCATTCTTTTCAAAATCTGCTCTTTCATATTATTGCGTCATTAAATACATTATAGGTATAAAATATAAGCGCAAATATAAATAAAAAGTTTGCTTATTCAAACAAAAATGAAGAAATAAGCATGTTTAAAATATGCTTATTTGGTAAAATATATCCTAATAAGCATATTTTTGTTTACAAATTATTCTTATTTGGTTATTTTGGGAGGTAAAATATTTAGTATGCCGGTCTACAAGTGAGCAGAAATAATATATTTATATCATCCCCCAACTTTGATTCACCTGCAAAAGTTGGGGGAGGTATATATAAACAAAAAGAGCTCCAATTTTTGGAACTCTTTTGCGGTGCGTACGGGACTCGAACCCGTGACCCCATGCGTGACAGGCATGTATTCTAACCAACTGAACTAACGCACCTTGTTATTATTTTCTTTGCTTTGAGAGTGTTTGTTTCTCAATTGCGATGCAAAGGTACGCACTTTTTTTTTATCTGCAAATATTTTGCGCATTTTTTTTGTCTTTTTGATAAAAAAATTTCTTTCGCCCTACCTTTTTGGAGATTTATACTATTATTTATAGTTTTTTAGCCGTTGATAGAATGAAATATCTATAAATTTTTCTCCGTCGCGTTTCCACTCTTTCAAGATTGCAGTTTCAGCGAATTTGGCTTTTTCGAAAAGTTTCCTGCTTTTTTCGTGATTTTTGGGAATATATGCGTACAGTTGGTTGAGATTGAGAAAGCCGAAGGCATAGTCGCACAGCAGCGTCAAGGCTTCGTGGGCAATACCCTCGCCACGATATTCGCCCAAAAGGCCTATACACACTTCGGCACGAGCATCGAAGGGGGAATAGTCGGCAATGTCTATCATTCCCGCGGTGGAGCCGTCGCACAATTCAATGACGAAGCGCGCCTGACGTTCGGCGTAAAGGTCGTTGGCTGTCTGCTCTATATAATTGCGCAGGGTGTAACGCGAATAGGGCAATGTACTGTTGCCCACACTCCACAATGTTGTGTCGTTCTCCATTTTATAGAGAAGCTCTAAATCTTCGGGTTCGGGGGCTCGCAAACGAAGATTCTCGCCCAAGAGCCATTTATTTGCGGTTGTCATTTTTGCAGATTATATATAGCATCCTCAGTAATCAAATTACCTGTTGCCAAGGTGAATGTTGCGAGTTTAAGGGTATTACCTGGCGTTTGTTGCAACAGATGCAGAATAGTGTCGTAACTGTAGCTATCAGCATCGTAAAGAACATGCGTGCAGTCAGTCACATCCTTTACAGCAAGATGCCCATCGGGCGTCTCTTTTTCAGTTGTAACAATATATTGATGCGCATTGCCAAGATTATTTGCCGCGCATATATTTTTTATTTGCTCGCAAGCCTCTGCACAGCCAAGCACCAGGAATTTCTTTGGTGGCTCTTGATAACTTTCCCAATTCTCGCCATAAATAATGGGGTTAGCATGATGTATGCGAAACTTCAGCACTGCAACTGACACGCGTAACGGCACGCAAAAAAGGATATAATACAATGGAAAATGCTTTTTAAAGAATTTCTCCAACGACGAATATAGCCAATAGCGGTAGCGCAGACGACTTTTTACAGAACTTTCTCCTTTATAATGAAATATAGTATATGGCAGATAGAAGTTTTTTGCGCCCGATTTTAAAATTCTATAAGAAAGGTCGCTGTCCTCCCAATACATAAAGAATTGTTCGTCAAGAGTGCCTACTTTTTCCAGCGTCCTGCGCCGCAAGAACATATAAGCCCCGGAAATCATCTCTATGGGGTTTATTTCATTCTCATCAAGATAGCTCATATAGTAACGACCAAAAAGACGACTTTTGGGGTAACGACGACACAAGCCTGTTGCTTTGCAGAATGCTACCCACGGCTTTACTATTCCGCGGCGCGACTCCATGGCAAATGTACCATCTTTGTTTATCATCTTGACTCCGGTGGCACCTGCCTCGCAATGCTCATCCATAAATTTCACACACCCCTCGAGGGCTGTGCGTGTAACGATTGTATCGGGATTGAGCATAAGCACATATTCGCCCGACGCCCGACTGAAGCCTGTATTATTTGCATGAGAAAAGCCCCCGTTTACTTTGCTCTCTATCCACACAACATGCGGGAAGCGAGGCTTAAGATACTCCATAGAACCATCTTTGGAAGCATTATCCACCACTATAATCTCGTGAGCAATGTTTACGGCGGCTCTATCCACCGAGCGCAGACACTGCTCAAGGTAGTACTTTACATTATAGTTTACTATTACTATGGATAGCTTCATTACTCTTTTTCTCTATCCAGATATTTTTTGAAAGGAAAGCCGAACATATATGCAACAAAGGGTATTAACACCCAATATATCATATTTTTGTTGCCACTGCCATAGTAGAGCCCAATGTTTGTCATCAGCACCACAAATAGCAGCGCAAGGCGTATCTCTGATTCGCGGCGCAGAGTTTTAAGAAATTTTTCATCGTCGGCATTTTTCACCTTTTTCATACTGAAGCTGAATCTCTTTCCCGACAACGGAATAAGCCCGATTGTAAGGAGTATGGCTGTTACCTCTACTATATAGCGGTTAGTATCATATGTTGCAAGACCACCACTGTTGAGTACGTCCGCCTCGAAAAGCGCGACTGTTGCGGCTGCAATTACTAGCAATATTACAAAAAGCACCTGTTGGCGTGCAAGTTTATTTTCTTTATTTTTCATCGTTAAAAAGTTTTTCCCGTAAAGGGTGTGCGGTTAATAATTGAACGTCCTAGAGTTACTTCATCTGTATATTCAAGCTCGTCACCGACGGATATTCCACGGGCAATAACCGAGAGTTTAACATCGTATCCCGACAGTTTACGGAAGATGTAGAAGTTGGTAGTGTCGCCCTCCATCGTGGGGCTGAGTGCCAAAATAACCTCTTTAACGTCACCCGTAGCCACTCGGCCAACAAGGCTTTCTATCTGCAGGTCGCCGGGAGAGATTCCATCCATAGGAGAAATTACCCCACCAAGCACATGATACACCCCTTTGAACTGCATGGTATTTTCCACCGCCAGAATATCGCGTATATTCTCGACGACGCATATAAGCGAGTGGTCCCTTGCAGGATTGGCACAGATGGGACACACCTCTGTGTCGGAAATTCCGTGACAATGCTTGCAATATTTTACCTCTTTTTTTAGTCGCGTCATTGCGTCGGCAAAATTCTCGACCTCACTTTGCTGCTGTCTTAATATGTGGAGCACCAATCTTGTGGCAGTTTTGCGGCCTATTCCCGGTAATTTGGAAAATTCGCTCACCGCCCGTTCGAAAAGCGCAGATGGATATTCTTGGCCCATTGTATTTTCGCAAATATCTTTTTTGCAAAGATAGTGTAATTGCGTTATCTTTGCAAACATTAGTTTATATGCTTTATTACTATGGAAATAAAATCTGCACGATTCATTATAAGTAACACCGACGTGCGCAAATGTCCACAGGATGCAAAACCAGAATATGCGTTTATCGGTCGTTCGAATGTTGGAAAGTCGAGCCTTATAAACATGCTCACCCGACAAAACAAGTTGGCAATGACCTCGGCTACGCCTGGAAAAACACTGCTCATTAACCATTTTCTGGTAAACGACGCGTGGTACCTTGTAGACCTTCCGGGCTACGGATACGCCAAACGTTGCAAAAGCCAGCAAGAGAAGCTGAAGGACATTATTTCGGACTATATTCTGGAGCGCAGCCAGATGACACTGCTGTTCCTGCTCATCGACTCGCGCCACGAACCGCAAAAAATAGACCTTGAATTTATAGAGTGGCTGGGCGAAAATGGCGTTCCGTTTGCAATAGTCTTTACAAAGGCCGACAAACTGACACGCAAACAATTGCACGCAAACATAGAGGGTTACAAGGCCCGCCTGCTCGAACAGTGGGAAGAGCTTCCGCCGGTGTTTGTAACATCGTCCGAACATTCAACCGGACGCACCGAACTTCTGAACTATATTGACGAAATTAACCATACATTACAATAAACCATGAAAAATATACTATTTACACTATTTGCAACATTTGCACTGTATGCCTGCACACCTGTAGACGGCTACAAGATAAGCGGAACATACAAAAATGCGCCCCAAAATGGGAAAATCTACCTTGCACAGCTCACCAGCAGCAGTATAGACTATATAGACTCGGTTGAAATAAAGAACAACAGTTTCGAGCTTAACGGCAACCAGGATGAACCTATCGTACGCTTCATCTTCTACCCCCTTCCCGGAGGCGGCGAGGACATTATCCCCATAGTACTCGAGAATGGAAAAATCTCGATTAAAATAGCGAAAGAGGGCGCAACAGTGTCGGGTACCGAACTGAACAACGCCATGCAGGCATACAAAGATGAGTTCTACGATGTGTCGCGCCGCGCCGAAGAGGTATTCCTCTCTATCGGCAACATAGACAAGCTGAGCCCCGAGAAGCGCGACAGTTTGCAAGCAGTGGCCGATGCACTGTCCAACGAAATTTCACAAGTACTGTTGAAACACATTGGCATAAATATGGAAAATCCCATAGGAGCATTCATCATTTCAACCTCGGGCCCCATGTGCGACCCCGCACAACTATGCGAAGTTATAGATTCTGTTCCCGAAGCCTTCCGCGACGAACGCTTCACACAGTTCTACAATATGTTCAAGGAGGATATAAAACGAAAAATAGGCGCAATAGAGACAGCCGAGGGTGGAAAATATATAAACTTTGAACTTAAAGACATTAACGGTAAAGAGACACTTTTCTCGACCATCGTAGAGAACAACAAATACACAGTGCTCGACTTTTGGGCAAGTTGGTGCACCCCTTGTCGTAAAGCAATGCCCGAAATTAAGAAAATATACGAGAAATATGGCAATAAGGGCCTGGCAGTAGTAAGCCTGTCGCTCGACACAGATGGCGAAGCATGGAAAAAAGCTGTTACCGACCTTGAAATGACTTGGACACAGCTATGCAACCCCGATGGCGGCAGTAATCAGGTGGGACAAGCATACGGAATAGAATTTATCCCTACAATGCTGATAATAGATAAATCGGGCAAGATTATTTCCAGAGGATTGGAAGGCGAGGCTCTTGCTGCAAAAATTGAGGAATTAATGAAATAAAAACAAACAGCAATAAAAAACCGACGTGCAACCAAAAAGCAAATTTGGCTGCACGTCGGTTTTTTATTGAGCATCCTACAATCCTATTTTATTCTTTACGGGACGTATGATGAATGTGAAGCTGTAATCCTTATAAGGTACCTGATATTTGTTCATGGGCAGTGCTCCCCAACTATTCACGCAGCCGAGGCCCATCTGCACCTTGTCGATGCAAAGATTGGTAAGGTCGGCTTTTTCAACCTCTTGCGAGTGTCCCTGCTTTTTATATTCTCCCTCGTCGAGCGACTCTATTGTGTAGTGTAGCGCCGAGGCCGAGAAGGGTGCTTCGGATGTAATTTCTACACCGGAGCCTGCTGCGTTAAGCACTCGCCACCAGCGAAGGTCGCTACGTGTACCATTCTCTTGTGGACGTATATAGGGGTAGAATTGCTCGTCCACACTCTGACGATAAATTCCAAGGTCGGCGCAACTGTTGCGGTCGATGTAATTTTCGCCAGGTCCGCGACCATAATACTCGACAGTTTCAAAGTCGTAGGGCATGGGCATCTGTATGCCGAAGCGGAACATATTGCTTACCTTTGCATCCTTTGTGGTTGTCATAGACTGTGTCACTTTTACAGCGCCACTGTTGCTTATAGTGTATGCCATTGACAATTTTGCTTTTGCGTCGGGAATATCATACAGAGCCTCTACTATAGCCTGTTCATTTTCCACGCGCTTTTTAAGTTCTTTCAGGCGGATGGTTGGGTTTCTCCACACTCTGTAACGCTGCTGAAGCTTCGCTCCAAAGTCATTATCAGTGGGTGCGCGCCAGAAGTTTGGCTTAAGTTCGCAACCCTCTTTTATAAATTCTGTGCCGTCGACAATATATGTTGTAAGGTAGCCGCTCTTTCGGTCGAACTCCATACGGAACCTGCAGCCTTCGACGATAAGATAGTTGCGGTCGTTGTCTTTTATCGTCGGGGGTGCAACGGTTGTGTTTTTTGTGACAATGTTTGCAAGCTGCATATTTGTTGCGGGAGCATCGGTCAGCGCCAGCTGTTCTTTTGCCACAGTGTAGCCTGCCGGCAATAGATTGTCGCTGTTTTTCAATCGGTAAGCAACATTCAGCAACCACTCGCCACTGTTATCGACATTGCCATAGGGAATATTCATTTTTACTCGTTGCTGCGGCGCGGCGTTTATATTTTCCACGCGTCCGCTACGCATGGGACGACCATCTTTCAACAGTGTCCACTCCATATAATAGGCCGAAAGGTCGCTAAAGAAATTTTCGTTGTATATCTGCACCTCTCTCTTGCTTACGTCGGTGAGTGTAGTCCATATATTTTGGTAGAAGTAGCCAACCTCGTACATGTGGGGGTTGGGCACACGATCGGGACTTATAAGGCCATTGTCGCAGAAATTTTCGTCGCTTGCGTCGAAGCGGTTAAAGTCGCCACCGTAACCATATATCATTTTGCCATTCTTGCCTTTCCAACGAATCGACTGATCTACAAAGTCCCAGATGAATCCTCCTTGATATTTGGGGAATTTGCGTATAAGTTCCCAATATTCCTTGAATCCTCCTTGTGAGTTTCCCATTGCATGGGCATACTCGCACTGTATAAGAGGCTTTTGATATTTGCTGTCCGAACAGTAGCGCTCGCACCAGCCGTAGTCGGCATACATGGGACAGTAAATGTCGGTTTTTCCCTCGTATCCGGCACGCTCGTATTGCACAGGGCGCGAGGGGTCCTCGCTTTTCACCCATTCGTATGCAGCCTCGAAATTGGGGCCATAACCAGCCTCGTTACCCAGCGACCAGAATATGATGCTCGGGTGATTGAAGTTACGCTGAACGTTACGCTGGTTGCGCTCCATGTGTGCTTTTTTGTAGTCATCGCGTTTGGCAAGAGTATGCTCACCATATCCCATTCCGTGCGACTCTATATTTGCTTCGGCTACCATATATATACCGTAGCGGTCGCATAGGTCGTACCAATAGCTGTCGTCGGGGTAATGACATGTGCGCACTGCGTTAAGATTAAATTTTTTCATTATCTGAATGTCCTGCAACATACGCTCGCGCGAAATCACATAGCCGCCATCGGGGTCAAGTTCGTGACGATTGGCGCCTTTTATCAATATGGGTTGCCCGTTGACCAGAAGCTGTGCATTTTTTATCTCCACCTTACGGAATCCGACGTTTATGGGAATATACTCTTCGCTACCATTGAGGTTTGCCATAAGAGTGTAAAGATAGGGCGTCTCGGCTGTCCATTTGTAGGGGTTGGAAACCTTCATTTCCACAGTTTTTTTGCCGTCGCTCACTGCCTCGGCAACTACTTTCCCGTCGGCATCTGTGAGCTTAAGATCGACTTTTCCACCACCCTTCAATTTAAGGTCTATCGTAAGTGTGCCGTTTGCGTAATCATCTGTAAGGTCGGGTGTTACGCGAATATCCTCGATACGTTTGCTGTTGCGTGCATATAGGTAGCAGTCGCGCCCTACTCCGCTATAACGGAAAAAATCCTGATCCTCGAGGTACGTTCCGTCGCACCAACGGAACACCTGAAAAGCTACAAGGTTTTTTTCGCCGGGTTTAATGTAACGTGTAAGATTAAATTCGGCCTCGAGCTTGCTATCCTCACTATAACCGACGAATTTTCCGTTTACCCATAGGTAGATGTTCGAGGTTACGGAACCGAAATGCGCTATAACATCTTTGCCTTTCCATTCGGCAGGAATGGTAATTTCGCGACGATAAGAACCTACGTGGTTGTTTTCTACCGGAACCTCGGGAGGATTGTTGCGGAATTGGTTGCGCCACGCGTAACCAATGTTAAGATATAGTGGGTTGCCGTAGCCGTGAAGTTCCCACACACCTGGCACAGGGATTATGCCCCAGCCTTTGTCGTCGTACCCTTTTTTCCAGAAGTCTGTGGGACGCGCGTCGGAATTTTCTACCCAGAAAAATTTCCAATCGCCATTGAGTGTCATGTAATTAGATGAATTTTCTTTTTCGCCAACAGTGGCAGCCTCGGCTGTCTCGTATGCAAAATAGTGGCTGTGCATGGGAGCACGATTAACCTCGTTTACACCCGGGTCCTTCCACTCGTTGAATGTTTGCGCACCCGCACTCAGTGCCATAGCCGAGAGCAGGAGGGTCATTATCCTTTTGTTCATAGTATATGGTTTTTGTGTTTCTGTCTATAATTGCGAAAGGTATTTACAAATACCACTCGCTGTTTTATTCTTACATTGTAAAGTTACACAAATAATCTGTTTCTCAAATGCATTTCTCGACAAATTGAGGGATTTTTAAAATTTGCATGCATAAAAGTCTCTTTTTTGATAGAAATTCAAGAAGAATACACTCTATTCTATGTGTGGATTATTGAAATATTTTGTCATAAAATAGACTTTTCGCGACAAATCCCCCACCACTTTGCAAAAAACTTATATTCAGCAAAATAGACAATAAACAGACTGTTGAAAACTTTAAGAAAAAAATATTCACTATTTATAGTGGGGAATTGTGGGGAATTGTGTAATTTTGAAGCGAATATGCTAAATTGGGGAGTATAGACTATGCGTTTCATCGGAAATATAGAGGCAAAAAGCGACAGTAAGGGACGAATGTTTCTGCCTGCCTGCTTTCGTCGTGCGCTTCAGTCGGCGGGAACCGGCAAACTGATGATGCGAAAAGATATATTCCAAGATTGCCTTGTGTTGTACCCCGAAGAAAGCTGGAACAGCCAGCTCGATGCATTGCGTTCTCGCCTCGACAGATGGAATGCCCACCACCAGATGATATTCCGTCAGTTTGTTGCAGATGTTGAAGAAATAAACATCGACAGCAACGGCAGAATACTTATCCCCAAACGATACATGAAGATGGCGGGCATAGAGCAAGAGGTGCGCTTTATAGGCATGGACGACACGATAGAAATATGGGCAAAAGAGAAGTTGGAGCAGCCTTTCATGGATGCAGCCACCTTCGGAGCTGAGATTGAAAAAATAATGACCGAAAAAAAAGAAGAGAGCAATAATGGTTGAGGAAATTGTATATCACACCCCTGTGATGCTGGGCGAAAGTATCGAGCAGATGAAGCTTGACGGCAACTGCGTGTGTGCCGACCTTACATTCGGTGGCGGCGGACACAGCCGCGAAATATTGTCACATCTGGGCAAGAAAGGCCATCTTTACGGATTCGACCAAGATGAAGATGCCGAAAAAAACTCACCCGACGACAAAAGGTTCACCTTTGTCCGTGGCAACTTCCGCTACCTATACAACTTCATGCGATACTATGAAGTGAAAGAGCTTGACGCCATTCTTGCCGACCTGGGCGTATCGGGGCACCACTTTGACGACGAGACACGCGGATTTTCTTTCCGCTTCGATGCCGACCTCGACATGCGCATGAACAAACGCGGCGGACAGACTGCCGCCGACCTTCTTAACAATGCCACAGAGGAAAAATTGGCCGAAATATTCAAATTCTACGGAGAACTTAACTGCAGCCGCAAACTAGCCTCGGCAGTGGTAAAGAGAAGAGCCACCCGCCCCTTCCGCCGAGTGAACGACCTTATAGAGACAGCAAAGCCATTCTGTCCGCCTCAGCGCGAAAAGAAAGAGCTTGCAAAAGTATTCCAGGCACTGCGCATAGAGATCAACCAAGAGGTTGAGAGCCTAAAGGAGATGCTACAACAGTGCAAAGACCTGCTTAAACCCGGAGGTCGACTGGTGGTAATAACATACCACTCGATAGAGGACCGCATAGTAAAGAATTTCATGAAAAGCGGAAACATAGAGGGAACCATAGAAAAAGACTTTTTCGGGCGTAGCACCTCGCCTTTTGCCACACAAAAGCCCATAATGCCAACCCCCGAGGAACTTGAAAAAAACCCCCGTTCGCGCAGCGCAAAACTGCGAGTAGCAATAAAAAAAGAGGAAATGTAGAATATGGAAGAGCAAAAAACACAGCCGAAAAAGAAAAAAAAGAAGAGCGGCATCTTCTACAAAATATACAGCGGAAACATCCTGCGCGACGAGCGTATAACAAAAAACGCAGGACTCTTTGCGCTTGTAATATTCTACATAATAATATACATAAGCAACCGATACGCATTCCAGCAGGAACTGCACAAAATATCTGACCTTAAAGACGAGGTGAAAATATTGAAATACGACGTACTTACACAACAGAGTGAACTTTCGGAAAAAAGCCGACAGTCACACATAGAAAAATATGTAAAAGAGAGCGAAAGTGAATTAGGCATTGCCACACAGCCACCCTATTTAATTGAATAGCACACGATGTTCAAAAACAGAGAAGACATAATATTCCGCTTCAAGCTACTGATAATCTCATTCTTTACACTTTGGGCAATACTCATATTGGCCAAAGCTGCTATCACCATGACCAAAGAAAGGGAACATTGGATGGCAAAAAAGGAGAGATACGTAAAATATAACATCCCCGTAAAGCCTCAGCGTGGCAACATACTGAGTGATAAGGGCGAATTGCTGGCAAGCAGTCTGCCACGTTACACTCTGCACATAGACTTCAAATACACCGACAAAAAAAACCCAAAAAAAGAGAAAGAGATACAGGCCGAAAAAGACTCTTTGTGGGAGGCCGACATGCAAGAACTGTGCAAAGGCCTAAGCACCATATTCCCCGACTGGAGCGCCAAACGCTTTGAGCAACATCTGCGCAAAGGCAAGAGAGAGAAAAAAAGATACTACAGAGTGTATCCTCGTCGCATCTCCTATATACAATATAAAGAGATGAAGAAGCTGCCCATACTGAACCAGGCATCACATTTGAGCGGTGCACGATGGGAGCAGAGCATACAGCGCGAAAAGCCATTCGGCTCACTTGCTAAGCACACATTGGGTTCGCTATGGGCCGAGAATGACTCGGCCTACAGAGGACTGGAGCTTAAATACGACTCTATACTTAAAGGTAAAAAAGGTATCATGCACCGTCAAAGAGTGGGCGAGGGCTACTTAGGCATAATAGACCTGCCCGCCGAAAATGGAGCAGACATACAGACTACTTTGAACGTAGAAATGCAGGATATTTGCGAGACAGCCCTGAAGAACGAACTTATAAAACAAAATGGCGAGTCGGGACGAGCAATACTTATGGAGGTTGCCACCGGCGACATAAAAGCAATAGTGAACCTGAAACGAGCAGGTGAGGGAGTGTACGAAGAAATGGAAAATTTCATGTACGAAGTAAGTTCGCCCGGCTCCATCTTCAAGACCGTAGCTCTTGCGGCAGCCTTCGAAGACAAACTCATTACACCCTACGACTCGGTCCCCCACCACAACAAGTCGCACGTATTCTATGGTAAAAAACCCACCACCGACACAGGAAACTACACAAACGGAACGTCAAAATATAGTGTAATAGAGGTGATGGAGCAATCATCGAACATAGGCATGGGCGAAATTATAAACAGTCGCTACAAGAAGAACCCTCAAAAGTTTATCGATCGACTGAAAAAGATGGGCGTAAACGACACATACGACATACTCGTAGGTGCCAGAAGCCCCAAAATAAAGACACCCAAAGACCCAACATGGTCGATGATGGACCTCGTCTCAATGTCCTTTGGCTATGTAGTAGAAACAACCCCGTTGAACATGGTGACATTCTACAACACAATAGCCAACGGTGGCAAACAGATGAAACCCCGACTTGTAAAAAGAATAATAAAAGATGGCACGACCATCAAAGAGTTCGAGCCGGAAGTATTGCGCGAAGAGGCACTATCGCCACAGACAGTGAAAGACCTTAAAATGATACTATACGAGGTTGTAAACGACAAGGACGGTACCGGCAAAAAGGTAAAATCGAATAAATTCCAAATAGCCGGAAAGACAGGAACGGCGCGCACCGTAAAACCGGGATTCGGATACAATTACTCACCCATGCGCTATCTGCTCAGTTTCTGCGGATATTTTCCTGCCGATGCACCAAAATACTCGTGCATAGTGCAAATAATAAAGGTAGGCCAAGGAAGCGGTGGCGGAACCTCGGGAGTGGTATTTAAAGAAGTTGCCGAGAGAATTATGGCAAAGAGCCTGCGCCTACCACTGTCAACAGCGCAAGATACACTTAACGAGCATACTCCGCTTGCCAAGCATGGCAACCTGAGTGCAGCAAACTATCTGCTTGACAAGCTTGATATTGAGACAACCAATAGCGTGGATGACTCGGAGAACGACCGCGTATGGGGAAAAATAAAGAACGAAGATGGCAAAATAAGTTTCGACAGCAGAGACATAAAAGAGAATCTTGTGCCCGATGTAAAAGGCATGGGAGCAAAAGATGCAATATATCTGCTTAAACAAGCAGGGTTAAAACCGGGACTCAGCGGCTACGGACGAGTAATTTCGCAAAGCATTCCCGCCGGACAAAAAGCAACAAAAGGCTCGTACATACAAATAACACTAAAGCCATAGGCACACTTTAAAATAAAAACAAAATACAATAGGCATATGAGACTAAACAACCTAATAAGAGATATACAATATATACAACTGACTCTTCCAAAAAATGAGGCTGATGTAACAGGAATAAACATAGATTCCCGACAAGTGAAGCAGGGAGACATGTTTATAGCCATGCGTGGCACACAGGTTGATGGACACAAATATATAAGTACAGCCGAGGAACAAGGAGCATCGGTCATCGTCTGCGAAACGCTGCCCGAGCGCAAGAACCCCGACGTTGCCTACGTGAAAGTAGCCGACACACAAGCAATTGCAGGCAAGCTTGCAACAGCCTTTTACGGCGACCCAACACAAAGACTCAAGCTTGTGGGAGTAACCGGCACAAACGGAAAAACAACAATAGCCACACTACTTTACGAACTTTTCCGAGAAATGGGGCACAAATGCGGCCTTCTATCCACAGTGTGTAACTATATAGACGGTACCCCCTACCCATCGACACACACAACCCCGGATGTTGTGTCGCTAAACTCACTACTTGGAAAAATGGCCGACGAAGGATGCGAATATGTATTTATGGAGGTAAGTTCACACTCACTTGCACAAGAGCGCGTGGGCGGTCTGCGCTTCGCCGGAGGAATCTTCACCAACCTCACCCGCGACCATATGGATTATCACAATACCATGGAAGAGTATCTGCGTTGCAAGAAAAGTTTCTTCGACAAACTACCCTCGGACGCATTTGCAATAACCAATATTGACGACAAAAATGGCCCCATAATGGTGCAGAACACCCGTGCCGACATAAAAAAATATTCGGCACGCACTATGGGCGACTACAAGGGCCGTATTCTGGAAACACACCTTGATGGAATGTTGCTCGAATTTAACCGCATAGAATTCAATACCCACCTTACGGGACGATTCAACGTAAGTAATCTGCTTGCAATATTTGCAGCAGCAGTGGAGCTTGGCAAAGAGCCACAGGAGGTACTGTGCGTTCTTAGCACGCTTAAGCCCGTGTCGGGACGCTTCGAGACGATACACTCGAAGGATGGAGTATCGGCAATCGTCGATTATGCCCACACCCCCGATGCTGTAAAAAATGTGCTCGGAACAGTAAACGAAGTACTGCGCGGACGAGGAAACATCATCACAGTTGTCGGGGCGGGCGGTAACCGCGACAAAGGCAAACGCCCACTGATGGCAGTCGAGGCTGTAAGGGCAAGTTCGCGAGTAATAATAACCTCGGATAACCCTCGCTTCGAAGAACCACAGGAGATTATAAACGACATGCTCGCAGGGCTCGACGACGAGCAACGCAAAAAAGTGATAAGTATTGTAGACCGCAAAGAGGCCATAAAGACAGCTTGCGCCCTAGCTGCAAAAGGCGACGTAGTGGTGGTTGCCGGAAAAGGGCATGAGGACTATCAAGAGATTAAAGGTGTCAAACACCACTTTGACGACAAAGAGGTTATAAGAGAAATATTCAATAGCTGATAAAAGTTTTAAATTCAAAAAAATAAAAGTAAAATGCTTAATTATATTTTCGACATACTGCAAAGCCTCAACATTCCCGGTTGGCGACTTTTTGGCTATACATCGTTCCGTGCGCTCATAGCCATAGTGCTTGCCCTTCTTATTTCTGCCATTTTTGGTGAATATTTCATACGATACTTCAAGAAAAAGCAGATATCCGAAACTTTACGCGACCTTGACAAGACCAACCTAAAGGTAGGCGTCCCCACAATGGGCGGCCTTATAATAATTGTAGCCATACTAATTCCATGTCTGCTCATCGGCCGTCTGAACAACGTCTATATGATACTACTCATCGTCACCACAGTATGGTTGGGCATTGTAGGCTTCGCCGACGACTATATAAAGACGTTCAAAAAGAACAAAGATGGTATTCCCGGAAAAATAAAAGTAATATCGCAGGTGGGATTAGGATTGCTCATAGGCCTGACACTTTACCTCAGTCCGCAAGCTGTGATGCGCGAAAATATCTCTATAGAGAAGGCCAATAATGCCATTGAAGTGCAGCACAAGGAAAAAGCACAGAAACTGACAAAAACAACAATACCCTTTATAAAGAATCACAATCTTGATTATTCCGAACTAACATCGTGCTTTGGAAAATATGCCAATGCTGCCGGATGGGTGCTATTTGTGATAGTAACAATATTCATAGTAACTGCAGTATCCAACGGCGCCAACCTTAACGA
>JAEIGA010007329.1_pt1 | contig 16772 bp, 14 predicted proteins | sample 9270691 | NCBI WGS metagenome assembly JAEIGA01 (sample SAMN17057246, study PRJNA624740) | gut metagenome | biome: biome; isolation source: fecal sample | host: Bos grunniens | place: China: Xizang | collected 2019
AATTAGCGATGCTAATACTTTTGGAACAGAGTTCGCACTATCGCAAAACTTATCCTTGCCAAAAGAACTGGTTGAAAAAGCTGAACAAATGCTGTCTGATAGAATTAAAGAGTTGGTAGATAAAAGCGTGAATTCAAAGTGTGATTTTTTAAAAATAAAAGAAAAACTGTACCGTCATCATTACGGACAGTACAGTAAATTTAAAGATGATTATTTGTCTAAATTGAAAGTTAATATTAGCGTTAACGTTGACGGAAACAAGTGATTATTCAAACATTTCTTTTACTATAACGTCAGCCGTTGCACCTTCAATATTACTATTCAAACCACCGGCCTTATTGTTTGAGAAATAGAGCTGATATTGGAATGCACCCTTCAACTGAACATTATCATTAATACGCCACTTAACACCAAATGCCACAGGAATATACAAACCTATACCCAACGGATTACTTTCGGTCACCACATTCCCATTAGCATCTTTTCCTTTATACATCTTCCCTACTTGAGGCTGCCATGTGTTGATTTTTTGCTCATTAATATCTCCACCATTTACAGCACGAAGAGTCGCATACTGATTATACATCGTGCAACCGATACCCAAACCGATATAAGGCACCACATTGTACATCTTATTCTCTGGCTGCATTCTATTACCATAGTTCAAAAGATTGTACTCCGCCATCACATCAACATGCCACATCGCATTGTAATACAAACCACGAACGCCTTCATCATACTCAGCAAATGCGATACGCTGACGTGTGGTCTTAGCCAACAAGTGCCAACGAGTATTAAAACGGTAGCCCACACTGAAACCAAAGGTCTCAATACCAGGCCAATCCAAATGAGCTTTCTCATGCGTATTAAGCGCTACAATATCATATAAAGGAATTCGCAGTAGCCCCTCATTAGTCGAAGCTACTGGATGATAATTACCTACATAGAATCCCACACCCACTGCAGGACCAAATTCAAGACGGTCCAACTCACGCACGCTAGGAGCCGCATTAACAATCGCTGGCAACAAAACCAGCAACATCAACAATAGTGTTAAAACTTTAGTTTTAGTCATATTCTTTTTGTTTAAGACATTAATTTGCAAAAATCGGCGCAAAGTTACTATTTTTTTTTCATATACGCAAATTTTAATTGCATTTTTCAACTATTTACTAACAGAACCATACTCTCCAACAGACTCATCACCAACAAAACAACCTCCCTCTCAACAACGCAACAATCTACTATTTACCCATTCACTACTTAGTGATTACTTAGTTACTACTTAGTGATTAGTTAGTTATTAGTTAGTTATTAATTAGTGATTCGTTTACATTTACACTTATTTTACAAAAGGCAGGAACATATATACATTCACTCACCAACAAAAAAAAAGCGCACTCTCGTACGCTTTCTTCACCTCAAATATCACGTCCTTTATTATTGCTTCAATAATCTTCTAAAAGCATCCGCCACACGACTTACCTCCACTACATTTATTTTCAAACCCTGACGATTATACTTCTGCCCCGCAGGAATGATAATATGCTCAAAACCAAGCTTTTCAGCCTCACGAATACGCTGATCAATACGATTAACCGGGCGTATCTCACCAGCCAAACCTACCTCGCCCGTCAAACACACTTTTGCATCAAGAGCAATATCCATATTAGAAGAAAGAATAGCAGCCAAAACAGGCAAATCAATCGCAGGATCATTTACCCGTATACCTCCTGCTATATTCACAAACACATCTTTCTGTAACAATTTAAATCCAACCCGCTTTTCCAACACAGCCAACAACATATTCAAACGCCGTCCATCAAATCCAGTACTACTTCGCTGAGGAGTTCCATATGCCGCACTCGCCACAAGCGCCTGAACTTCAATCAACAACGGACGAACGCCTTCCACCGCTGCTGCAATCGCTACACCTGACAATCCATCTCTATTACCCGACAACAACAACTCACTTGGATTCAGAACCTCACGCAAACCATCTTGCTGCATCTCAAAAATCCCTAATTCACTTGTACTCCCGAAACGATTCTTCTGAGCGCGCAAAATACGATACACATAATGCTGATCACCCTCAAACTGCAAAACTGTATCTACTATATGCTCCAACACCTTAGGACCCGCCAACGACCCTTCCTTATTGATATGACCCACAATAATGAAAGGAACATTCTTTTCTTTCGCATATTGCAATATCCGAGCCGCGCATTCTTTCACCTGACTCAAACTACCAATACTTGCTTCAATCGACTCCGTACCAATAGTTTGAATACTATCTACCACCACCACCTCAGGCTCTATCTCACTCACACTATCCAATATCCTTTCTAGCGAAGTTTCTGCTAAGATATATAGATTAGCTGCGTCACCCGCCAATCGTTCCGCCCTAAGTTTCAGTTGCTTAGCACTCTCCTCTCCACTCGCATAAAGCGTTTTCTTAGTCCCCATTTTCATCAACACCTGCAATGCTAATGTTGATTTTCCTATACCGGGCTCTCCTCCCAAAAGCACCAAACTACCAGGCACCAATCCACCACCTAACACGCGATTCAACTCCTGCGACTGCATATCCAAACGCATCTCTTCTCTCGCCTGAACCTCATGCAAACGCTGAGCTTGTGCCCCGCGACGAAGCGAGACACCTCCCTTTTTAGTAGAGAGTACCACACTCACCTCCTCCTCATAAGTCCCCCATTCTCCACAAACAGGACAACGACCTATCATTTGAGGGGATTGTGCACCACAACTTGAGCACACATATTTAGTTGAACTCTTCGCCATTACAAAACAACTTATACTTATATCTCTATCTTTTCTTTCTCAACCGCTAACACCGTATTCTCAAATACTTCTCTTGCTTCGTTCAAAAATACCGTATGATCGTCTTCGCGCGCACTAAAATGCCCAATTATCAACTTTTTCGCCCCTGCCAACTTCGCTATCTGCGCAGCCTGCTTTGCTGTTGAATGCGTATGCTTCTTACATTTATCAGCATCTTTCTCCGTGTAAGTCGCCTCATGAAACAGCACTTCCACTCCAGCAATCTGCTCTACTATCTGCTCGCGATATGCCGTATCGGAACAATACGCATAGCGTTTACGAGGCGCCCTGTCGCGATGATGTTCTGTAAACAAGAATCCACATGTTGGCACCTTGTGTTTCAAAGGTATCGTTTCGATTGTCAAAGTACGGTCTTCAAATATCACTTCCCTCTTACGCGGATTTATGACATGAAACTCCACCTCATACGGTAAATCTTGACAATGATAATCCATCAACGGACGAAGCAACTTCTCCAAATCTGCATGCGCATAAACATGTAATGGCTGCGTACGCCCCATCATACCCAAAGTTGATATCAATCCTATCAAACCAAAGCAATGATCACCATGCAAATGCGAAATCAACACCGTGTACAAACGCGCTGTCTTAACTCCCAACTGTCTCATTTTCAGTTGAGTACCTTCACCGCAATCGACAAGAAATGATTTGTCGCACAATTCCACAATCTGCCCCGCAGGTGAATTTTGGAATGTAGGCATTGCACTGCCACAACCTAATATGGTTACTTCGTTGTTCAAAAGAATATGTAATTATAATCAAACAAAGATGTAAAACTCCCTCAATCCTAGCCACGCAAGCTTAAATATACTCGCATAAATACCGCCTTCGTGTATTGTGGAAAATCTCCTTGCTGAATCCATCCATGATAACCTGGATCACGACGAAATACATCTGCAACACGTTGCCCTTTGTACTTTCCAAAGTTGAACACTTCTTTCCCTTCTGCATCATACGCAATACGACCTGCAAAATCCGCAAAACGTACTGCACCGCTCGTAAAATCAGCCAACTCCTCTACTGTGTCCGGCAGCTCATAGCGCTCTAATTGCGCTTTTAGAACTTCATATGTAGCCATCGTATCCGCGTCTGCTGCATGGGCATTAGTCAAATCTTTGCCACAATAAAATTTGTATGCAGCGACTAGATTGCGAGGTTCTTGGCGCTGGAAAATAGTAAACACATCCACCATTCGCATGCGCTTCAAGTCAACATTTTGTCCCACACGCAAAAACTCCTCTGCCAACAATGGCACATCAAAATGATTAGAATTATATCCTGCCAAATCACTACCTTCCAACACCTTAACCAATTCAGGAGCAACATCCTTGAATGTTGGGCAATCTACCAAATCCTCGTCATGAATACCATGTACGGCTGAAGCCTCATCCGAGATATGCATCTGAATTTCTTGACCCAACATTACTTGAGTAGGCTTAATGCGGAAAGTCTTCCCCTCAGCACTGCCGTTAGGGAAGACCTTATAGTAACTCAGCTCTACTATTCTATCTTGAGCTATATTCAAACCCGTAGTCTCTAAATCAAAGAAAACTAGCGGGCGAGTCAATTTCAATTTCATTCGCGATACTACGAAATTAGTCGTTTAGAAGCATTGGCATTAACAAGATAAGCAAATCTTGATTTGCATCATTTTCGGATGGTAAGATCAAGCCAGCACGTGCAGGATCAGCCAATGCCAGTACCACATCTTGCGAGCCTATCGCTGACAAAATCTCAATCAAGAAAGGAGCCTTGAAACCTATTGCCATCGGCATACCAGTATAATCACATGCAATAGTTTCTTCTGCAGAAGTAGAGAAGTCTATATCTTGTGCTGAAATCTTGATTTGATTTTCGCTCAACGCCAATTTAATCAAGCTAGTACCTGTATTTGCAAATACCGCTACACGCTTACATGCATTCACAATTGTCTGACGATCAACAATCACCTTATTTTGATTATTTTGAGGAATAACGGCATTATAATTAGGGAAACGGCCCTCAATTTGACGGCATACTACCACTGTTTGACCAAAAGCAAATGTCGCATTCTTCGCACCAAAGTTTACAGACACACTATCTGTACCTTTCAACACTTGACGCAACAATTGCGCAGGCTTCTTTGGCAAGATAAAGCTAACAGCCTGTCCACCCTTAACACCATCATTTGTATAGCGCACCAAACGATGAGCATCCGTTGCTACAAGAGTTATTCTCTCCTCGTTCAAATCAAAATAGATACCATTCATCACAGGACGCAACTCATCATCTGCAGTACAGAAAATAGTCTTATTAATTGCATCCAATAATACATCAGCTGCTATATCAAAACTATTTTCACCCACCTCTGTTGGCATTTCTGGATACTCATTACCATTTGCACCTACAAAACTATAAGTACCATTTGCACTAGTAATATTCAATCCAAAGTTTTGATCATCAATATGGAAAGTTAGTGGCTGTTCAGAAAACTCTTTCAAAGTCTCCAACAAGATTTTTGCCGCTACTGCCACCTTACCCTCACCTTGGGCACTATCTACAAGCATTGAAGTACGCAATGTCGTTTCACCATCAGAAGCAGTCAAAGTCAACTGATTCTCCTTTAGTTCAAACAACACACACTCTAAGATTTGCAAACTATTCTTTGCCGCAATCACTCGGCTGGCTGCTTGCAATTGTGCAAACAATTCCTTACTAGATACATTAAATTTCATATCGCTATTATTTTATTTTAATCAATATTTACGATGGCATCCTTAGCAAACGCCTATATTCGGCTGCAAAGATACAAAAAATACATGATTTATGCAAATAATTTGCTAATTTTATTTATTTTTTATACCTTTGCAGTCTAATTCATTTATTTTATATCATTCAATCTGCAGTATGATAGGTATTTTTGATAGTGGCTATGGTGGGTTAACTATTCTTAGCAAGATACGCCAACTTCTTCCAGAGTACGACTACATCTACCTTGGAGACAATGCTCGTGCCCCTTATGGGACACGGTCATTTGATGTCATTTATGATTACACTTTACAAGCAGTCAACTTTCTTCATCAGCAAGGTTGCTCACTCATAATCCTAGCCTGTAATACTGCTAGCGCGAAAGCTCTCCGTACTATACAGCAGCACAATATTGACCCCAACATATTACGCGTCCTAGGAGTCATCCGACCTACGGTCGAAGTAGTTACTGAATATACAAAAACAAAACATATTGGTGTACTCGCTACCCCTGGAACCGTAGCCTCTGAGAGTTATGTTATAGAACTACTCAAGCAAGATCCCTCTCTCACCATCACCCAACAAGCCTGCCCTATGTGGGTGCCTTTGATTGAGTCTGGCGAATACATTGAAGAGGGCGCCAATTACTTCGTAGAAAAGTATTTAACCGAACTTCTCGCACGCGATCCTCTCATCGACACAATCATTCTTGGATGCACACACTATCCACTATTACAACCTAAAATCGAAGATTTCTTAGCAAACAGAAATTGCAACATCTCTGTTATTGCCCAAGGAAATATTGTCGCAAATAGTTTACAAGATTACTTAAAGCGCCATCCAGAGATTGATTTGCGCGTCAAAGCAAACAACAATCAATCAGCTTCCGTCATTTATTTAACCACAGAATCCGCTAAAAAATTCTCAGAATCCGCATCAATTTTCCTAGCAGATCCTATTGAAGCACAACACATTGAATTATAAAATAAATACTAGCCAATTTGGCTAGTATTTATTTTACAGTTCCCTATTTGTTTGTGCAAGTTTCATAACCTCTTCAGCTATTAGACGAGCACTATCTGGCAAAGCTAAAGATTGAATATTTTCATGTAGTGACTGCAAGTATTCTTCGTCTTGAATAAGCGACAATGCGGTAGGTATCAGCACCTCTTTTGCATCAGCATCTTTTACTAACACGGCAGCATCTTTCTTCACTAGAGCCATCGCATTATGCGTTTGATGATCTTCTGCTACATTAGGTGATGGCACTAATATAGAAGCTTTACCAAGCAAGCACAACTCAGAGATTGAACTAGCACCCGCACGAGATATCACCAAATCTGCCAACGCATATGCCAATGGCATTTGACTAACAAAATCAGTACAAATAATTCGCTTGTCTTCCTCCACGCCTTCTTTATCTACCAATGCTGCTTTGCATTCTTCAAAATAATTTTTACCCGTCTGCCAAATAACTTGAACATCACTATTTATCAGTTCTGGCAAATGAGCAATAATACTTTGATTGATTGTGCGAGCACCCAAACTACCTCCAATAATCAGCAACGTCTTTTTACTCGCAGAGAAGTTCATCCCGAACTCTTCGTTAAAGTACTTAATAGCCTCTTCTTTGGTTCCTGTTGTCAAATTCTGACGCACAGGATTACCTGTAAGGATAATCTTTTCTTTAGGGAAGAAACGCTCCATACCCTCATATGCAACACAAATCTTCTTCGCATCATCCTTCAGCAGTTTATTGGTCACACCCGCAAAACCATTTTGCTCTTGTAGCAGGATAGGAACTCCCATCTTAGCTGCCACTTTCATAGCCGCACCACTAGCATATCCACCTACTCCTACTCCCGCATCTGGGCGAAAATCGCGTACGATCTTGCGTGCCTGCATCATAGAACGAATCAAATCTATAACTACGCGGATATTCCTCCATGGACGACTTCTATCAAACCCCTTTACAGGCAAACCAATTATCTTATAACCCGCCTGCGGTACACGCTCCATTTCCATGCGACCTAGTGCACCTACAAACAATATATCACAATTAGGATCTGCCTCACGCAAAGCGTTTGCTATACTTACTGCCGGAAAAATATGTCCTCCCGTGCCACCGCCAGAAATTAGGTATTTCATATGAATCAGATTTAATAATTAATCACTCTATATGTATTTCAGGAACATCCTCTTCACTCTCTATTGTCGCCGACTGTTGACGAGCCTGCAGTTCGTTTTGTTCACGAGCCACACACATAATGATTCCAAAATATAAACTCGTGATCAACACACTGGTACCTCCACGACTAATCAACGGCAAAGGCTGTCCTGTCACAGGGCCTATACCCACGGCAACCATCATACTCACCAGAGCCTGACAAGTCAGCATTAATGCCAATCCCATAACCATCAACATTGCTGCATAATCAGCATATTTACTACTACTCAAACAAGAACGAAATAAAATAGCCAAATATAGCAACATCAAAAATACTGCACCTATAATCCCTGACTCCTCTATTATAATCGCAAATATATAATCAGCAAAAGCTTGAGGAAGAATATTACGCCCCTGACTATTACCTGGCAACACCCCCACAGGAGACAAACCTCCTCGCGCGATTGCCATCTTTGCTATTGAGCGTTGATAGTTGTCATCTGTCAGCACGACACTATCAGTAGGCGTCTTCAATTCTTCTACCATATCATCCACACGGGTAACCCATACCGTGGCGCGCTTCATCAATCCCTCCACCTTACGATTCGGCTTAATATATTGATTCTCAATATAGAAATATCCACTCACTAATAATACTATTGCAATAAGAATGGTAGTACCCCAATACTTAATGTGTACACGCGCAAGGAAAAACAACAAAAAAACTATTCCACCTAACAATAAAGCTGTAGACAAGTTGCCCACAAGAATCAACCCACACACCAAGGCAGTTATGCCTAACACAATAAAAAATATTTTCTTCTGACTGTCAGCCGAATTAATACGACTTAACAAGTCTGCCACCACTAAAACAAGAGATAATTTAGCCAACTCCGATGGTTGAAAGGTCACTCCAAATATACGCAACCACCGCTTTGCACCATTGATTTCCACGCCCAATTCAGTGAAAGTTAACAACAAAAACACTATCGACAGTCCTAAGCCCGCATAACTACAAATACGGATAAACTTACTTGGCAGGAATTGCATCAAAAAGGCCAAAACAACGCCTACTGCAATAAACAATACTTGCTCCATAATTGGCCCTAAAGTAGAACTTCCTTTCTCAAATGCCAGCGTACTACTAGCTGAAAACAACGATAGAATAGCAACAATTATTAGAATGCCAAACAACACCCAATACACCTTATCGACATACGAGAGTTGCTGGCGCAATTTTGCTTTATAATCATTAATAGTCATAAATTATAATAGTTAAATGGTTATAGATTTCTTACTGCTTGCACAAATTTTTTACCACGATCCTCATAATTCTTAAACAGGTCAAAGCTTGCGCAACATGGTGACAACAATACAGTATCTCCTTCTTTTGCTGACTCATAGGCAGACTGCACCGCATCACTAAGATTATTGGTTGATATATAGTTTACACCTAACGCCGCAAAGTGCTCAATCAATTTACTATTATCCTTACCCATAAAAATCAGTGTGTGGCATTTCTCTTTTACCAACATATCAATCTCACTATAATCATTACCTTTATCCGTTCCTCCTAGAATGAGTACAATTGGAGTAGTCATACTCTCAAGGGCATACCAACATGAATTAACATTCGTCGCTTTGGAGTCATTCACATAGCGCACACCTTTCACTGTCGCCACATATTGCAAACGATGATCTACGCCTGCAAACTGCTGCAAACTCTCACGAATAACATCGTTGTGGATATTCAAAATCTGAGCTGCCAAACCAGCTGCCATTGAGTTCAATTGATTGTGCTTGCCTCTCAAACTCAGTTCCTCTAAAGGCACGCGCAGCGGGGCCATATCGGGCTTAACACTAACCACCAGATGACTTCCATCCGTATAGGCCACATTTTGCTCGCTACTACCAAACGGATAGAGTGTCGCTTGAGGTTGAATACGCGCTATCTCACGATTGATTACAGGGTCCTCACTCCAATAAATGAACGCATCCTTGCTAGTTTGATTGCGTGCAATACGGAACTTAGCATCTACGTAATTTTGAAACTGATGGTCATAACGATCCAAGTGATCTGGTGTAATATTTAGCAAGATGGCAATATCTGCCTTAAAATCATAACAATTATCCAATTGAAATGACGAGAGTTCGATCACATAATATGCATGGTCCTCTTGCGCTACTTGTAATGCCAACGAGTTGCCTATATTTCCTGCCAATCCCACATCCAATCCTGCACGACGAAGCATATCAAAAACTAGTGATGTAGTGGTAGTCTTACCATTTGAGCCTGTGATACAAATCATCTTTGCATCGGTATAACGTGCTGCAAACTCAATCTCAGAGAGAATAGGAGTGCCTTGTTCTATAAGCTGCTTCACAAGTGGCGCACTCAACGGAATACCTGGCGATTTAATCACCTCATCGGCATCCAAAATCAGAGATGGGGTATGCTTACCCGATTCCCATGCAATTTGGTGCTGGTCTAACAAGGCTTGGTACATAGGAGCAATCGCTCCCATGTCACTCACAAACACCTCCATACCTTTAGTTTTAGCTAGTATGGCGGCACCCGTACCAGATTCTCCTGCACCTAAAACAACAATTTTCTTCATAATTAGGTTATCGTATTTTTAGAGTTAGTATAGCCAACGCTGCTAATATAAGGGTCACGATACAAAAACGCAACACAATCTTACTCTCGTGTTGCAAAGGACCTTTTCCTTGAAACAAAACCTTGCAAGTAGGATCATTGCGAAGAACTTGCTCCATGGAGGTTCGATAATGATCATGTAGCGGTGTACGCTTCCATACACGCAAATGCAAACCCTTCTTCTTTGCAAACTTATACACTTGGGTCTGAACAATCACACTCACACTCTCCATTAGGAAGACACCACACAAGATTGGCAACAGCAACTCCTTGTGGATAATTACTGCACACACACCTATAATACCGCCGATTGTCAGACTACCCGTATCACCCATGAATACTTGAGCTGGAAAACCATTCCACCACAGGAAACCTATCAACGCACCCACAAACGAAGCCATAAACACTACAAGTTCCTCACTTCCAGGAATATACATCACATCAAAATAATCAGAGAATACCACATTACCACTAATATATGCTAGCACAATCAGCGCCACACCTATGATTGCAGAATTACCCGCACACATACCGTCCATACCATCGTTCAGGTTCGCACCATTACTCACCGCAGCCACTACCAAGATAGTTAGTATCACAAAAAATATCCACCCTGCTCTATACTTACCACCCTCACCCAAGAACGAAAACATATCTGCGTAGTTAAAGTTATGCTCCTTCACAAACGGTATCGTTGTTCGAGTGGACTTAACCTCTGGCGACTTTTCAAACACCGTAATATTATTCTCTATATGCGATGTAACTCGCTCATGCATAGTAGCTTCCGGACTATAGCGAAGTGTCAACCCAACTATCAAACCCAATGTAATCTGTCCTGCTATCTTCACCCAACCATTCAGCCCTTCCTTATTGCCACGGAATGTTTTGATATAGTCATCAGCAAAACCTAACGCACCCAAAATCAAAGTTGTAATCAACATCAGAATCATATACACATTGCTCAGTTTACCCAACAATAAGCATGGCACCAACATTGCAGCAATAATCACCACACCACCCATAGTTGGAACTCCTTTCTTCGCTACATTGAATGGGTCAATCTTTTCATCACGTTGAGTCTCAGAAATGTTCTTGCGCTTGAGCAACTGAATAAACCACCTTCCTACCCAAATACTAATACACAAACCCATCACGCCCGCTACAATCGCACGAAAAGAAATGTAATTCATCAGCCGTGCACCAGGCACATCACCTAAAAAACTAAATAATTCGTATAACATAACCCTTACCTTTAATATCTATACTATTGCCGCTATACGGCGTCCTCAAAGCTACAAGCAGTTTTTCACCACCTCATGGTCATCAAAGTGGTGTTTTACGCCCTTAATTATTTGATAATCTTCATGTCCCTTGCCCGCCACAAGAATCACATCTCCGTATTGAGCTAACGCGCAAGCAGTCTTGATAGCCGACTCTCGATCCTCAATAATCAATGTATGGCGCAACTCCTCTATGCTCAAACCTGCTGCCATATCTTGCAAAATAGCATGCGGTTCCTCGTCACGAGGGTTATCAGAGGTCAAAATCAACTGGGTACTCAACTCATACGCACTCTTTGCCATAATAGGACGCTTTCCCTTATCGCGATTACCGCCACAACCTACCACTGTTATCACTTGAGCTGGCGCAGACATTTTACTTGCATTAGCTGCAACAATATCATTGATTGTCTTCAGCACGTTCTCTACTGCATCAGGTGTGTGAGCATAATCTATCACAGCTGTCCAACCCTTAGGTGAACGAATCGTCTCAAACCGCCCGTTCACAGGTTGCAACCCACTCAGAATACGCAACACCTCCATCGCATCTTCGCCCAAAGCCACTGCTGCGCCATATATCAACAGCAAGTTACTCACATTGAATCTACCAACCAATGGTACAAACACCTCCGTATTTACTGCCCCAAGCGTACTTTGTACACGCAGCAACATGCCATCAAATCCCTCCTCTAATATCTTACCACGAAAATCTGCCATACTACGAGTTGAATATGTCAACACACGACATTGGCAATTTTGTGTCATCACCAAACCATTTCTATCATCTATATTAGTGATCGCAAAAGCTTCTTTACCCAACCGATCAAAGAGCACCTTCTTCGTATCTCGGTAATTATCAAAAGTTTTATGATAATCCAAATGGTCACGTGTTAAATTTGTAAACAATGCACCGGCATACTCCAACCCTGCAATGCGCTCTTGAGCAATCGAATGGCTACTCACCTCCATGAAGGCATGCGTACATCCCGATGCTACCATCCTTGCTAGCAAAGCATTCAGTTCCAATGCATTAGGCGTGGTATGAGTAGCTGCTACCGCCTCATCATCTACATAATTCACTACCGTTGACAGCAACCCTGCCTTTTTTCCTAACGCCTTGAACAACTTATACAATAAGGTTGCAGTCGTAGTTTTGCCGTTCGTACCTGTCACTCCAACCAACTTCAAATGCTTACTAGGCTCGCCATACCAACAATGCGCCATCCTACCCAACGCTTCATCGCTATTCTTTACTAGGATATAGCACACTCCATCGTCTTTCATGTATTCGGCTTTCTCTAATACTATTGCCACAGCACCTTTGGCTACACACTGCTCTATATATGCATGTCCATCGGCAGCAGTTCCCACTTGAGCCACAAACAGGCTTCCTGCTCCCACACGACGAGAATCAAACTGAATATCAGTTACTTCTACATTCGTATTACCTACAACTTGCAATACATCTATGCAATTGATCAAATCAGACAGCTTCATCTATTCTTACTTTATTTGTTCACAATCAATACTTTTTCGTCTCTCTTCAGCACATATTCACCGGCATAAGCCATGGTTTTCTCTGCTATTTGACGAACAACGATACCACAATCCAAACCTGCATCATAAGGCCATTGAGGTGCATGAATCACACATATGCAACTATATTGTGGATTTTCTTCAGGGAAATAACCAACAAAGGACATACGGTGACGACTATCACTATAGCCCTTTTCACGAATCTGCGCAGTTCCTGTTTTACCAGCTATGGCCACCAATTCACTCTGAGCTTTGCGCGTACCCCATGGATTGACCGAAGCTGTTCCTAAACCATCATCCCATACCACATCATGTAGACAGTCGCGTATGCCACGCAATGTTGATGGCTTGCACATGTCATTGTTTATTACGCTACTTTCAAACGATTCTATTACCTCACCATTCTGACGAATCTCTTTCACAAACAATGGCTTCATCACCTTGCCATCATTGGCAATGCCATTATATAGCATCAAAATCTGCAACGGACTCAACTCTACAGAATAACCATACGCCATCTTGGCTATGGTAACAGTATCATTCGGAACATTAATTAGAGACTGAGTTGCACCAGGAATAGTGTAATCCACACTATCACACAGACCCATGTTATGCAATTGTTTTACAAACTTCTTGGCGCTTCCACCATAACCTTGGGTGATAATTTTTGCCAATGCTATATTGCTACTAGCCGCCATCGCTTGACGAATACTATATACAGTATCGCGCGGGTGAGCATCCAAAATCTTTGCATCATGATATTGCCAACCTGCTTTCTCTACACTAATAGAATCATCCATATCGACATGGCCATCATCCAACGCTGCCATCAACGAAATGGTCTTAAATGTTGAACCAGGTTCCATACGTACTACGGCATGATTAGCCACCTCCTCATACGAACCATCCTTCATACGGTCTAGATTACTCATCGCTTTCACTTCCCCCGTCTGCACATCCATCAGCACCACACTACCCCATTCTGCTTTGGTGTGCTCTAGTCTCTTGCGAAGAGAGGTCTCGCATATATCCATCAAATTTGCATCCAAAGTTGTATACAAATCACAACCATTCTTCGCCTCTATTAGAGGTATTCTTTCCAAACGGCCGGCTACGCGTTGGCGAACACTAGTGCCATCTTCTCCACGCAAATAAGAGTCAAAACGCATCTCTAGTCCAGACTTCGCCTCGCCACTAACCGTGTATATATTGCCAATCGTTCTACCACCTAAACTTTTAAAGGGCTTGATACGTGAATTTAATTCTTCCTCTTGAAAACCACTCTTATAAACTCCACCTCGGATCAATGGCAACTGCTTTATCTCTTTCAACTGGGTATAAGAAATACGCTCATTACTCAACCGATGATAATTACCTCTATTATTACGGCTATGGTAAGACGCTATCATTTGATTACGATATTCCTCCTTAGTCTGATCCCCCACTATCCTGCTCAATCCATCTGCAATACTATCCACATATTCCCAAAATACCGCACCATTGTTCAAACGCAATGCCTGAGATCGAGTATCTAAATAGATACGATACTGCGGCACGCTAGTTGCTAACAGACGCCCATTACAATCATATATACTCCCACGCAAAGCCTTGATCGGCTTGTAGTTATTTTCTAACTCTACAACTCCCATCCACTTTTCACGCTGAACCGTTTGCAGCACAATGATGCGAGCAAACACAACGACAAACATCAATGCTATCAACACAAACACGATAGCAAAACGAAATATTGTATTCTTAAGATTCTCGCTCATTGTATTCTAATTACAGGAGTTTTATTTTCTTTCAACTGACTACCTTTTTCTTCTAGCAAACTTACTATTGACGACTGACGGCTCTTATTCATCAACTCCGAATTCACAGTCAACTGCGTCATCCGTGCATCCTGCAACTCTTGCTGCAAATCATGCAACTTGCGTTGCTGACGCTGAGATTGATAACCACAGTATATATACAAAAATATCAACACGCTGATCATTGCAATCAGCTTGTACTGCCGCCTAAACCACTCTTGGTTCAGCACATTGCCACTTAGGAAATCTTGTAACGAATATTTCATAGCCTTTCTAGTTTAGTTTATTTCATAGTTTCTCTGCTACACGCAGCTTTGCGCTTCTAGCCCTAGGATTAAGCTCGACTTCTTCAACACCTGCTGTCAAACCTTTTTCTATCACCTTAAACGGACTTAATATATTCCCGTAAAAATCTTTCTCTATCTTGCCTTCCAAGTTCCCCGAACGCAAAAAGTTCTTCACTATTCTATCCTCCAACGAGTGATAGGTCAATATCGCAATTCTTCCTCCTGGGCGCAACAAGTCCTTCGCTGCCAACAACATCTCTCTCAGCGCACCCATCTCATCATTCACCTCTATCCTAAGAGCCTGAAACAATTTCGCCAAATCCTTCTTCGCTATGGTTGGCACCTCTATCTCACCATTATCAGCAATAGCCCATCGCCCATTGCCAATAGCCAAATCCACCAACTCCTCAGTCCGCTCGATAGCCTTCTGACATCTTGCCTTAACAATCTTCTTGGCCATCTGACGAGAGTTGTTCATCTCACCATATATATATAACACGCGCGCGAGGTCCTCTTCACTATAACTATTCAGAATATCCGCAGCAGTCTTACCACCCGTCTGATTCATACGCATATCTAGCGGAGCAGAAAAACGAAAACTAAACCCCCTCTCAGGACAATCAAAGTGATGAAACGAAACACCTAAGTCCCCCAACAAACCATCTATTTGTTCAACACCATAATAGTCCATGAAATTTCTCAGATAGCGGAAATTACTATGTACAAACTGCCAATGCTGGCATCTTGATTCCTGATTCCCAAAATCCGAATCCATCGCATTGCGATACGCATCTAAATCCTGATCAAAGGAATACAACTTGCCCGATCCTGATTCTAACACCTCTAGAATCGCACGCGAATGTCCGCCACCACCAAAGGTTACATCCACATACAATCCTTCGGGTTGAATATTCAACCCTTGGATTGTCTCTCTCAGCATTGCGGGAATGTGATAAATCTCATTCATAGTTGGTTAGGTTTAATTTATAGTTTAGGCTGGGATTTCATCTTCATGCGATTTCTAATGCGCTCTGCCAAGTCTTTTTGTGGCATTTGCTTCTCGCCAAATACACTTGGGTTCCATATCGCAAAGCGGTCTAGCATACCTACAAACAGTATATCTTGCTCTGCACCAATCATTTCGAGGTTCTTCTTTTGAAGCAGTACACGACCTTGGCTATCCATATCCAACAATTCTGCCTCCGACATAAACTGCATCAATATCATCTGATCTTCTGGATCCCACTCGTCCAAAGCATTGCGTAGCTCGCTCACTTTCGCATGCCATACATGCTCTGGATAGAAGATCACACACTCATTATCAGTATCTCTTCGCATCACTATATGCTGCGAACCCATCTCAGCAAGTATCTTTCTGTAACTTGCCGGAACAAACACGCGACCCTTTCCGTCTAAACGCGCTTCGATATTTCCAATAAATGTGTTCAT
>JAEIGA010007330.1_pt1 | contig 16770 bp, 10 predicted proteins | sample 9270691 | NCBI WGS metagenome assembly JAEIGA01 (sample SAMN17057246, study PRJNA624740) | gut metagenome | biome: biome; isolation source: fecal sample | host: Bos grunniens | place: China: Xizang | collected 2019
ATGGGTAATAGTTTCGAGCTTGTATGTATGAAACATTATGCCCAAATTAAGGAGGCGCTAGGAATAAGAGGTATGTCAACAGAGATTTCTACTTGGCAGGTTCAACCTAATGAAGCAGATAAAACAGAGGGGGCACAGATTGATATGATTATTGAACGAGCAGACAGAATCATTCATTTATGCGAAATGAAATTCAGTCAGGATGTATATCATATCACTAAAGACTACGATAAGCATATCCGCGAAAGAGCAGGATTATTCAAGTACATCACCGGAACAAAGAAAACCATCGTAAACACATTTATCACGACCTATGGTGTTGCAAACGGTAAATATCGTAGCATCGTCCATTCTAATGTAACAATGGATGACCTTTTTCAGGCATAATTTCGATAAAAAAAGAAAATAGCTCCAAATTATGAAAACAACCAAATGCAACAATAACAAACGGCAATGCCACAATATGCACAGGTATTGCAAAAGGCGAGATTGCTGTTGTAAACAAAGGCATTAAGGTTGTAATGCAATAAAGGCACATTATATGAAAACAAGAATAAGTGTACTGATTATCAACATTCTGCTCCTGTGCTGCTGCACGGCACACAATGACAGCAAAGAGGCACTGTACGACTGCGGTGTATCCCAGCAGTTGGCACAACAACGCAAGAACAGCATCAAGGAACCGGAGTACGACCTTTTCTTCTCCATTCCCGAAAAGAAAGATTATCCAGTCGAGGGAAATGCGAAGATATCGTTTGTCATTGACACCCCACAGGAAATTACAATAGACTACCGGGATACAGACAACATTGAAAAGGTCATTGCCAACGACAATGAGACTGTGTGTGAGCTCCGCAACGAGCACATCATCATCCCTGCATCTTCCCTGCACAAAGGGCGCAACAGCATTGAGATACTCTTTACCGCTGCCAACCAGTCGCTCAACCGCAACGATGAATTCCTGTACACCCTGCTTGTCCCCGACAGGGCAAGGACTCTATTCCCTTGCTTCGACCAGCCCGACCTTAAAGCAACATTCAGGCTTGCACTTGACATTCCCAAGGGCTGGTGCGCAGTCTCGAACTCGCCCGTGGAGAGCGGACAGGAGAAAGAGGGGCGCACTGTTGTCTCGTTCTACCCCACCGAGCCACTGAGCACCTACCTGTTCTCGTTCGTGGCGGGAGAATTCAAGAAAGAGGTTTACAACGACGGCAAACACACGTTTGCAGCATATTACCGCGAGACCGACCCTGAACGCATAGCACAGTTGCCGGTGATTTTCGACCAGGTTGCGCAGTCGGTCGATTGGATGGAGGAGTACACCGGAGTTCCCTATCCGTTTGCGAAATACGATTTTGTGATACTCCCGGGGTTCCAGTATGGAGGTATGGAACATACCGGAGCGACACTCTACAACGACACACAATTGTTTCTTGGCAAGCACCCCACCCCCGACGAGGAGCTGCACAGGGCGCAACTCATAGCTCACGAGACAGCGCATATGTGGTTCGGCGACCTGGTCACTATGGCGTGGTTCGATGATGTTTGGACAAAGGAGGTTTTTGCGAACTACTTCGCTGCGCGTATGACCGAGCCGCTTTTCCCCGAAGTCAACCACAACCTCAACTGGCTCAGGAGCATTGTCACCCCGGCACTCAGCGAGGATCGCACCACCGGCGGAACTTCAATAAAGCAACCGCTTGACAATATGCGCAATGCAGGACTCATATACAACAACATAATATATGACAAGGCTCCTGTGATGCTTGAAAAGCTTATTGGCATTATGGGCGAGGAGGCGTTCAGGGAGGGCATACAAGAATACCTGACAACATTTGCATACGGCAATGCCACTTGGGACAACCTCATCGCAATTCTTGACAGCAGAACCGATGCCGACCTTGCAACATTCAGCGACACTTGGGTTAACCGTCGCGGAATGCCACACATCACATTCTCGACAGAGGGTGACACGCTTGTTGTGAGGCAGAGCGACCCGTATGGCAGAGGGCTGGTCTGGCAACAGAGTTTTGAAGCAATGCTCATTGGCGAAAGAAGCCAGAGGGTTACAATAGAGGTCACCGACACATTGATGCGTATTCCATTGGCACAGACAGCCACATACATACTACCCAACAGCAATGGCAAAGGTTACGGATACTTCATATACGACAGCCGGAGCCTTGACCGGGCACTTGCCGACTGGCATACGATAGATGATGATGTGTGCCGCCTGGCACAGCTGATGAACCTGCACGAGGCATATCAGCACGGCGCCCTTGACGCAGCACAGTGGTTGCAGTCATTGGTTGCCGGCCTGCCAAAGGAAGGCAATCCGCTTGTTGTGTCGGCACTGTGCAGCTACATACAGGACCCGCTATGCGAGACAAAGGACAGCTGTGCCGAGAGCACACTTTTGGAACTTGCAGCAACACACCCTTTGATGTCGTGCAGAGTGCAGCTGTTGCGGGCGCTCATAGGTACGGCAACATCACCGCAGGTGTGCGACAGGTTATACACAATGTGGGAGGAAGGAGCGCATCCGTTGCTTAACGAGAATGACTATATGAATATGGCATACGAACTTGCCATACGGTTCCCCGAGAGGCACACCGCAATAATCGATGCACAAAGGGCAAGGATGGATAACCCTGACAGGATAAGGCAGTTTGAGTTCATATCACGCGCTGCCACCCCCGACACGGCTGAACAGGAAGCGCTTTTCCACACGCTACTGAAGGCCGAGAACCGACGCATAGAACCTTGGGCGCTGAAGACACTTGCCTACCTGTGCCACCACACGCGTACCGGGCAGGCTGTAAAATACATCAGGCCGGGGCTTGAGGCGATGCAGGAGATACAGCGCACAAGCGACATATTCTTTCCGCAAAGTTGGGCACGCACACTGCTGATGGAGCACAGGAGCATTGAGGCGCGCAAGGCAGTCGAGCAGTTCCTGAGCGACACCCCCGCCTACCCGCAACTGCTAAAGAACAAGATTCTGCAAGCTGCTTGGGGAGTGTTCAGGTAATATGCAAAAAATCCCAATTCCACAAAATGAAACAGCATTGGCACTTGATTGCCAATGCTGTTTCATTTTGTCATTTCGAGCGCAAACGTGGCGTGCTGTCGAAGGCTTGCCCCGAGAAAACCAAAGGCAAGCTATCACGGGAGCATTGCTCCCTTTCGTTGACTTTCACCACGGTTATTGGTTTTTGTTCTGCCGGCCGGGTATCCGGTACAGCCTTTATAACCTGTGTCATACAGTGTGCTGCGCCGTAGCCTTTTATCAAAGTCTCAAGCGGAATCCACTCCACCCTCACACCGTGCCGGGCAAAAGCCTGTCGCAACTCCCGCGACTGATTCCCCACAGCCATAATGTGGCGGGGGGCAATGGTGAGGAAATTGTTTGCATAGTGCAACTCGTCGGCAGGTTTGATGGGGATGATTGTAAACCCTCTTTGTTCAAGGAAACAGACAAAGGGAACATCCTTTTGTGTCAAGGCATACTCCTTTTCGCCGCATCGGCGAGTGTAGAGGTCGACCGTCACCCACTCCGGCTCGCCCTCCTTTGCCAGGTAGCGACTCTCGACGAGTGTGCACAAATCCTTGTCGATGATGTTGAAATATGTATCGAGGTGCATCTGCATCTGCCACCATTTGTGGTCGTTTACAACGGCAATGGTGTCGTGCCCGAATGCATCGGCACTCATTATCTGCTTTATCGCCTCGATGTTGGTGCGCATTCCGCAACCTATGTATGAAATTGTGTTGCCACGCAGATAGTCGCCACCCTCCAGGCGCCCCTCACCGGTGATGGCAAGGATTGGCTCTATGCCCAACAGTTCGTAGCACAACGACACAATTTCTGTCTCGGCGGCACGCTGCACGGAATTCATCTTGGAGATGATGCATCCACGAGGCGTGGTTATGCTCTGGTCGCGGGTGAAATAGAGGTTCATCAGGGGCGAATGTGTATATACAGCCTCGAAGCCGGTGTTGTTGCCGGCGCTGTACAGCGTTACCGTGGGGCGCAACAGGATGCAACGGATGAGGTCGGCACGCGACATCTGGGCAATAATGCCCATACGGTATTTCTCGGACTCGGCGGCAGTGCTTCCCGGCATATTGGAGGTGTCATACACAAGCGCCGACATTGCACAGGCACGCAGCCTTTCAATGGGAGCCTGTTCCAACAGTTCTCTCACGGTATGCACTTTTATGCCATTCTTTTCAAGCGCCTTGATATAACCCCTATGTTCCTCGGCAGCCTTTTCAACATCAAAATAATATTCGAACAAGCCCGCATAGGGATGAATGACACCATCGAAAAGTTCTTCACCGGGGGTGTGCATCAGAATCTCTGTGGCACAGTCCCACTCTGAATGGGGAAAAGCAGATTTCTCTTGAGCGTCGGCAACAAGCGACACCGCAAGAACAAGCAAAAAAAGGATTGTCCGTTTCATCATATTGTATTATTTGTGTTTTGGAAGCAAGCTCGCAATGTGTCCATTGCCAGCGGACACAACAATGCAAATGTAGTATTTTTTATGAAATATTGACCGTAATCACAGGTTAACTTCAATGTCGCAAGCACAAAGATATTACGCGTGAAAAATATTAACAACCCAATCAGCAAAGAGTCCTTGCTTAGTTAACCCTTTTTAACTACTTTCGTACAGTTCAGTTTACTTAATCTTTTTCATTTATGAAGAAAATTATCCTTTTCCTGTTCTTGGCTATTGCAATGACCGCTACAGCAATGGCGCAGCTAGATTTCAGCAATGAGAAAGTCTATACATTGGTAACCACCCGCGGATGGTTGATATACAACCCCGACAATGAGGCTTTTGTTGCCTCAACGGCATCGTACACCGACTTTGCCGTATCGGAAGGAAACGCCAACTGCCAATGGGCTATCCACAAATCGAAGAACGGCAGATATTATCTTTACAACATTGGCGCGGGCAAATTCATTGGAAAGAACAGCGACGAAGGTGGCCGTCTCCCTTGGGTCGGCAGCCCTACAAACAGCATACAGATTGTGAGCAACACGACAAACAACGCGTATGAATATGTATTCTCAACCGACAATTATGGTGCCATCAACCATTTTAGCCACACAACAGCCCCCGGTGTTGCAAATTGGAAAGGTAACGCAACTACCGGAGGACTGAGGTCCCTTGATGACCCCGGAAGTGCGCACAGGGTGAACGAAGTAGGCGACATTGACGCTACCACTCTTGCCAACATTGCAGAATTGGTGAAGCAATACGAGGAAAACTCTTTCGAAATAACATACCAGTTTACATACGATGGCAATGTAAGGTTCACACAAAGAACCGAGGCAATTGTTGGCGAAGATTATCCGTCGATAACCGTCACCTTTCCCTTGGGTGTCACAGCACAAAAACCGGCGGGTATAGTTGAGTCAAACAGCCCAACAACCATTGAAATTCCGCTTGTTATCGGCGAGCTTCCTTTTGAGTACGCGGCAAGCTATGAGGAGATTACAGAGTGGTACAACCTTGTCATCCAAACCACAGAAAGGGTGTATATATCGTACAACCCGATGGGATATCTTGACGCATCTGCTACTGCCATCGATACGGCAAGAGCAAAAAGCTATATCTGGGGTTTTGTGGGCAACCCCATCGATGGATTCAGCATTGTAAACCGCCTCGCGGGAAAGAATATGGTCCTTACATCCAAAGTCCCCGAGTCGGACAATGTCCTTCCATATATGGCCTCAAAGAGCCACATCACAACACAGCCACTCACCTGGGATGTGAAGAAAAGCCAATATGGCGAGAACGGTTTCTTCATCGCATATAGCGGGACAAACATCTGCCTGAACAGACAGAACCAGAAGATTTGCTATTGGATTAACGGTGCCGATGCAGGCTCCACATTCTATGCCGAGAAATGCAACATCGAAGCGACCTTAACACCCGATGAGGAGACCATCACAGAAGGAGAGGTAATCGACCTTGGCCTCTCTGTGAAATGGAGGGCATACAACGTGGATGCATCCTCTCCCGAAGAGTTTGGAAGCTATTACCTTTGGGATGGAACAGACATTGCACAAACCCATCTTGGACAGAACTGGTATATGCCCACAATGGAAGAGGGACAGGAGCTCATTGAGCAATGCGTTTGGGAGTGGATGAGCTACAATGGAACATTAGGCTTCAAAGTAACCGGCCCTAATGGTAATTCAATATTTATGCCTGCCGGTGGTTGGATTCACGCATCTACGGGGCAATTGGTCTATTTTGAGGAAGAAGGCAACTATTGGACCATTACCGGAAACGGCGGAAGTTATGCCTACGACATTGAATTCACCCCCGGAAGAGGTGCTTACCTTGACCCACGTGGTTTCATACAAGGTTGGCAGGTTGTGAGACCTGTGTACCACGCACGCGCAAGGAGCCTTGACGAATTCCAGGAGAACAAATGTTATACAATAACCTGCGAACGTGGTGCGTGGACAGTTACCGAAGAACGTTTCGTAACAACGTACGATGCGGCCGAGGAGATATCTGAGACCAACCCCAACCAGCATTTTGCGGTATTGAGCGCAGACGGAGTGGACTACTACCTATACAGCATTGCAGCCAAAAAGTTCGTCAGGAAAGACGGAACTTTGGTAGCAGGTATTGCCGACCCCATCGTCCTAAACTCTGCAACAGAACAGGGTGCAGGCCGTGTACAGATTCAATTCAAAAGCACCGATATTTATGTAAACATCAACGACAACCATAGCGCAGCCCTTAACAACTGGTACAAGATTGATGCCGGCAACTCGGTACTGTTTACCGAAGTTGGCGACTTCGATGCAACAGAAGCGCTTGCTATGCTCAAGAAAGAGGTTGGCACCGGCATTGGCAGCGTGCCAGCCGAAAAGCAGAGCGCAATCTATGACTTGCAAGGCCGCCGCGTCACCAAGCTGCAAAAGGGTGTCATTTACATAAAGAACAATAAAAAGCTCATTGCAAGGTGATACAGAGCAACATTTGATTTGGAGATATAGCGTTTAACATTTTTTAACAACCGGAGGGGGGGGGTATTTACAAGCTATCTGTTTACATTTGTAAAAAACAACCACATAAAAACTATTACATTATGAAAAGAGTCAACACACGTACTTTGCTCGCAACGCTATTGCTGTTGTGTTGCAATGTGGCCGCGGCCTACAATTTCGAGGTTGATGGTATTTATTACAACATCATCGACTTCAGTGGAAAAGCTGTAGAGGTCACAAATAATGGAGCAAACAATTCGTACAAAGGGCAGGTCGTTATCCCTGAAAGCGTCGAATACTACGGAACAATTTACCGTGTAACATCAATTGGAGAAGATGCGTTAAGCAATTGTGGCGAACTCACAAGCGTCGTTATCCCCGCCAGTGTAACAACCATTAGGAGATACGCATTCAACTATAGCAAAATACTCTCAAGCATTGTTATCCCAAACAGTGTAACGACAATTGAAGAGGGAACATTCAGAGGTTCGGGCATAAAAAGCATCGAAATACCTGCCAGCATAACCACAATAAAGGAGAATGCATTTGAGTCTTGCAACAACCTTACAAGTATTAACATCCCCGATAACGTAACAGAAATAGGCGAAGAATGTTTCCGTTATTGCAGCAAACTTGCAGAAGTAACAATTGGAAACGGAATAACCACTATTGCAGCGAATGCCTTCTATGGTTGTAGCGAGTTAAGAAGCATAACCATCCCTGCAAACATAACTACCATAGAAGATTATGCTTTCTATGCCTGTTCAAATCTTGCAAGAGTAACATTGGGCAGTGGCGTTACAAGCATCGGGGACAATGCCTTCAGCTACTGCGACAGGTTGAAACTCATTTACAACTACTCGGAACTCAGTCTTTCGAAGGGTTGGGACGACTATGGCAACGTTGCAATAAATGCCATCGTCATAATTACACCCGACGACGAGGAGCAGTATCATTTCGACGGAAATTACCTGTTCAAGAGCACAGATGGCAAGAACACCCTTGTATTGTACACAGGCAAACTCATTTCCCAGATATCTTTGCCCGAAAAGTTCAACGGACAAGGCTACTCTATTGGTGAAAAAGCATTCTATAATTGCAGTGAAATTGAGAAATTCACCATACCCGAGGACGTTACCGGCGTGTACAATAACGCATTCGAGGGAACCGGTTGGTATAAAAACCAGAACGATGGACTTATTTACAAGGACAATTGGTTGTTGGGTCCCAAAAACACGAAACTCAACGGAATGTTTGTTGTCAATGAAGGTACAACTGGTATTGCCGACGAAGCATTCTGTGGCGGTGCCGATTTTATTGGTGTCATAATACCAAGCAGCGTAAAATACATTGGAGCAAGAGCATTCGACAGTTGCAGTAGCCTTATGACTGCAACAATCAGCAGTGGAATCATTGGAAAGAGAGCCTTTGATTCGTGTAGGAATCTTCAAAGTGTGACACTGGGCGAGGGAGTGACATACATAGGTGCGAGCGCCTTTTCATCGTGCAACAGCCTTGTAGACATTACACTGAATGAGGGTATAACACACATTGGAAGCAACGCATTCGAATGTTGCGGCATTACAAGCATCACCATTCCAAGCAGTGTAAGAAGTATGGGCGGCTATGTATTCAGCAGTTGCGATAACCTTACAAACATTGTATTGAGCGAAGGTATAACAAACATAACGAACGACATATTTTGGGACTGCGACAACATCGAAAGCATCACAATCCCCAGCACCCTGAAATCAATAGCTGAGTGGGCTTTCGCTTATAACTATGAACTAAAGGAGGTACACATCAGCGACATCGCTGCGTGGTGCAACATCGACTTCAACGACAGCTATACCTCTAATCCACTGTACAATACAGAAGGTCTATATCTCAACGGAGAGAAGATTACCGACCTTGTTATCCCCGAGGGTGTAACTCATATTGGAGACTATGCATTCTATGGATATGAAGGCCTTACAAGTGTAACCATCCCTGGTAGCGTAGAAACCATTGGAGGGCACGCTTTCACATCTTGTACAGGAATTACAAGCCTGACAATCGGCAACGGTGTAACAACAATCGGTGATGGAGCATTCTATGAGTGCGAGGGCCTCACAAACATAACAATCCCCGAGAGCTTGACAACCATTGGCGAAATGGCATTCTGCAGATGTTACAACCTGAAAACAGTCAACAACTATTCCGACCTGATTTTCAAAGCCGGCTCTGAAGACTATGGTTACATCGCCTGTTACGCCAACAACGTTACGAACAACCCCACCGGTGGTGGTAGTGGTGATGGCGAAGATGGCCCGACAGAGATAGACGGATTTACATTTGCCGTAATCAATGGCACAAAGACCTTGACAGGATATACAGGAGAGAGCACAGAGCTGATACTGCCTGCCAACTACAATGGCGACAGCTATGAGATTGGCGACGAAGCATTCAAGTACAACACAAACATCACAAGCGTGACTATCCCAAGTGCTGTAACAAAGATTGGAAATAAGGCGTTCTTCTGTTGCGAGGAACTTGAAACGGTGACACTTGGCGAAGGCCTTGAGTACATCGGTTCATCAGCCTTTGAGCAATGTTATGAGCTCAATTCAGTAGAGCTCAATGAGGGTTTGAAGGAGATTGGTAAGTGCGCATTCGGCTATTGCTATGATATAGAGACCATCAACATTCCGCAAAGCGTTGAGTACATTGGAGATGAGGTCTGGGTGGGATGTAATCTCCGCGAAATATCGGTAGACGAGAACAACACACATTACGATAGCCGCAACGGCTGCAATGCAATCATAGAAAGCGCGACAGGCAGGCTCATTACCGGAGGTGCCAACACTGTAATCCCCGACGGTGTGACAGCTATTGGCGAAAATGCTTATTCGGGAAGAAGATGGATATATGAAATTACAATACCCGAAAGTGTTGTAACTATTGAAAAATATGCGTTCTACAACTGCGAATTCGATGCTGTGACAATCCCAGAGAATGTAACCACTATCAATGAATATGCTTTCTTCTGTTGTGACAATCTATCGGAAGTTGTAATTGGAAAGAGTGTTGCAAGAATAGACGAAGGTGCTTTTGCCTATTGTGGAAATCTGCAACACATATATGTTGACGCAGCTACACCACCAACAATCGACGAAAGTACATTCGATGGATTAGACATTGATTTGTACGCTACCGCAGTGGTGTATGTGCCTGCGGGTGCGAAAGCGGCATACGAGGCTGCGGCCCACTGGAGTAACTTCAGCAATATTGTGGAGCTCGAAGCCGGTGAGGGAACCGGTATTGACAGTGTAGCTGTCGAAGATGAGAGCGTGGTTCACGACCTACAAGGCCGCCGCGTCACCAATGTTGCAAAGGGTAACATCTACATCAAGAACGGTAAGAAATATATCCTCAAATGAGGTAGGACAATGCCTAGTTTGATAACAGGCTGTTGAAACCTTTTACACTCGCCCCCGCCATAATGATGCGGGGGCGAGTGCTATGTTTTTGAGGAGTTTGCCACCCTGCTCTTGCAATGAGATACGGCCACCACCACATAGAAACGCAGAGCGTTATGTGGAAAATGGAGTTACTGACAGCAATTTTTGTTTTTTATATACAAAGATGTTTGTATGTTTTTATACAAAATAATATATTTGAAAAAAAATAAAATTATAAAAAAACACTATTTTCTTACCGCATTGAAATGCGCGTGCATTCTCTTTCTGTCAATGAGCTTTTTTGCGTGCAAGCCTGCAAATGATGCAGATAAAAATGCTTACAATGACAAAGGCTACAATGAAACGACAATGGAACTTGTCAGAATGGTCGAGGAGAATCCCGAACTTAAAGCCCTGCTGACAAAAGCCATTGAAAAAGGCAAGGCTATAAACCCCGACAAGAGTACCAATCCGGCACAGTCGCTCGAAGAATACTACGATTTCGTGGATTACTCGCAGAAAGTTATGCCTTGGGATGTAATCTTCTGCCCAGGCCAGCCCACAATCTTCGGCAGAATGTATCAGGCACTTTGCTACTGCTACTTCATAAACTGTATGCCACTTGAAGAACTTGAGAACGAGAATTTCTTCACAAATTCAGTACAGTATGTCGAGCCCTACCGCCAATGGCTGGTGAAATACTGCAAATCGTGGGGCGAATACCTTTCGTCACCAGTGTCCTGGAACAAGGAGTATGAGGAGCTGATGATGCAGCAGGAGGAGCTTGGTATGACAAAAGGTTGGTACGAGGAACCCGACAACTGGAAATCGTTCAACGACTTCTTTGCACGTCGCTTGAAATCGCCCGACCAGAGACCGATTGCATCACCCGACGACAACTCCGTTGTTGCATCGCCTTGCGACTGTGTGCCACAGGGTGTATGGGACATCGACAGCGAGTCTTACATTATCACAGACGACAAGATAGCTGTGAAATCAAGAGTTTTCAACTCGGTGCGTAACCTTATAAGCCCCGAGAGCCCATATTGCGATTCGTTTGCCAATGGTGTCTTTTATCACGCTTTCCTCAATGCAAACGACTATCACTGCTACCATTTCCCATTGGACGGTGTAATCAAAGAGTTACGCGTCATCCCCGGCGACGATGCGCTTGGCGGCAAAATCACTTGGGAGCCGGCTTTGCAGCAATATGTTGTAGACTGCTCGGTACCAGGCTGGCAGAGCATTGAGACACGCGGACTTGCCATTATTGAGACCGAGGAGTACGGCCTTGTAGCAGTGATGCCAATTGGTATGTCACAGGTTGCATCTGTCAATTTCGAGAAACACCTGAAGGTGGGCGACAGAGTGAAGAAGGGCGATGTACTCGGATACTTCCTCTTTGGTGGTTCCGATTTTGTACTTGTATTCCAGGAGAAGGCACGCTTTAAAATCACTGCACCTACCGAGGAGGGCGGCTGGGCACACATTCTCACAGGTGAGAAACTTGGAGAATTGGGCAAGTAAAAATTTTAGGATATGACACAGGAAAAGGCTGACTGAAAAGCACATTGCACTTTGATGTCAACCACATATATGCAAAATGAGCGAACAACATTGTTCGCTCATTTTGCATATAATCAATAGTTGTTTACAATATCATAGCGTGCCTTTCTGCGGTTGAACTTGAACAATTTCCAGTCATTGAAGATGGCATCGGTTGCCCAATAGGCCAACTCGGCAGTCAAAATGCCCACAGCCGCGCCTACAATGACATCACTCACATAATGACGATTGTTTATCACACGCATAACACCTGTCACCGTTGCTGCGGTGTAGCCCGCGATGGGAATCCACACACTCTTGCTGCCATATTCGTGTGCCAGAAGGGTAGCACCAGTGAAGGCTGTTGCTGTGTGCCCCGAAGGGAAGCTCTTGTCCTCACCATTGGGGCGTGTGCGGTTGACACAGTGTTTCACTCCCCTTACTACCGAAGCCATCATAACTGCGGCCAAGGCATCGGCGGTGAATATCTGATATTGGCTTCTGCTCACTCCCTTTACACCACAAGCTCCCATTGCAATATGTGTGGCCCAAGGAGCATATTGCAGATAATCGTCAAAAGTAGATTGAAGGCCCCGGAGATTCTCCTGGGTATAGTCGCGGATATATCCATCGGCAGGAATCATTGCCAATCCCACAGCCGCAATGGGCAGCGATGCAGAAAAAGAGCGATGGGAGTAATGAAGATTATACTGCTTTCTTGTAAACCCCAAAGAGTCCACCTGTGCATCGGCGGCAAGCGCAACAAACAGGCACAGGAAAATAAATAGTCTTGTTTTCATAGTATAGTCCAATAACGATTTGCAATGCATTGATAATTCAAAGCACTGCAAAAGTAATCAAATAGAGGGAAGATTGCAAAATTTGCGTGGTTTAGAGAGAACCACTATTTCCTGTGGTTATGCCTGTAAAGTTGCCAGGTGTTCACCAGATTGTGCCACAGCGAGTAGAAACCACCTGCAATGGCCGTCACCGGAGTGAGGAATGTGCACGCGAACCATATTGCAAAAACGGTGTTCTTTTGCCCCAGAGACTGTCCACCGGCAATTACCTCGCCATTGCGGCGGCCAACGTAACGTCCGAAAGCGAACTGCACCACGCAGCACACAAGCGATACCAGCGCAATGCCCACCATAACCCAGACGGAGAGATTGCTGTGCGCTATTGCACGCGATGTCATTGCAATGGCAAGTGACAGTGCCACAAGCCACAGATAGAACGGCAGGTTACGCCCCTTGGTAACAAGCAGTGCGTGCAGGCGCGGAAGGAACTTGCGCACAACCTCGGCACACAATAGTGGGCAGAGCAACAACGGGAACACCTTTCCAAGAATGAGCAGGAACGACGATGCAAGCGTCATTCCCTCGATCGGATGCGAGAGGGCAAGGAACAGCGGAGCCACAAGCGCAACGGCAATGTTTATTTGCATCGTATATGAGATGAGCGAAGCCGAGTTGCCACCCAAACGGGCTGTAATTACCGCGGCTGCGGTTGCCGTGGGACATAGCAGGCACATCATTGCCGCCTCAAGCATCACTCGCAGAGTGACAGACATTTGCGGCACAAAGGCTATGGACAAGGAGATTGCAATGAACGACAACAATTGGAATGCCAGGAGCCACAAATGCCACTTCGACGGCTTGAGTTCACTTATCCTTACCTTACAGAAGGTGACAAAGAGCATTGCGAATATGAGCATAGGTTGCAGGAATGACATTGCCGACAACACAAAACTTCGGGTACCATCGAACAGCGGGATGTTGGTGTAGAGCAGATACATCACCACTCCACCAAGCATTGCAATGGGGAGCGACCAGTCGCGCAGGAATTTATGGAAGTTCATCGCCGGCACTCCTCCTCGAGTGAACGCCACGCACTTGGCAGAGAGTCGACAACATCACCCGCCACAAGCGCCATTTGCCCCTTTTCCTTTGCAGCGATGTCGCCTGCAAGGCCGTGGACATACACCGCTAAGCGTGCGGCATCGGGCGCGGCAAAGCCCTGTGCAAGCAACGATAGAATAGAGCCTGTGAGCACATCGCCACAGCCGCCTGTCGCCATTCCCGGATTGCCGGTACTGTTGAAATGCATTGTTCCCAATTGGGTAACGACAACGGTATGTGCCCCTTTGAGGACAATAGTTACACCGAATGTCATTGCATAGGTCTGTGCCGCCTGCAAGCGCACATAGGAGCTGTCGGTTGCACCGAACAAGCGTGCGAACTCGCCGATGTGCGGTGTTATCACACTGCCCTGCGGCAGGCGTTGCATATATTTGGGGTTGCGTGCAAGGATGTTCAAGGCATCGGCATCGAGCACCATTGGAGCCTTGCAATTGTCAATGAGAGCAAGCAGTGCAGCCTCGCTCTCCTTGCTTTGTCCAAGGCCGGGGCCTACTGCCACTGCGCTGTACCGCGCTGTATCGATGGAATCACTGAAACAACATTCGTTGCTGTCAATGCTTGTCATTGCCTCGGGCACAGCGACCTGAAGGATGGGGTTGTTGCACGACGGTATGTGTGCTGTGAGCAGCCCCACACCACTGCGCAATGCTGCGCGTGCGGCAAGCACCGATGCACCGGCCATTCCCTTAGAGCCTGCGACAAGCAGTGCGCGGCCAAATGAGCTTTTGTGTGCGTGCTTTGCGCGAGGCTTCAACAACGGCAGGACATCCTCCTTGCAGGTAAAGAAAAAAGGAGATGGAGTCTCGGCTATCGCACGTTGCGAAAGGCCTATATCAAGTATCTGCAACTCACCGACGAACATTTCGTTCTCGGCAAAAAGTTGTGACAGTTTAGGAAACTGGAGCGTGAGAGTGAGCGTTGCAAGCACAATGAGCTGCAGCGCAGGCTCGTTCTCGCCACCTAAAAGCCCCGACGGCATATCTATCGCCACCACATCGTTGGGCGCCGCGTCAATGCCGCGTATAACATCGGCAAAGATGCCACTCACAACAGGGCGGTCGAGCCCACTGCCAAACAGAGCATCGACAATGACAACATCATTGGCAAGCGCTGGCATCCCAAACTCCCCGGCAACCTGTGTAACAGGCACTCCTGCGGCACACAGGCGCTCAAGGTTGACTGCACAATCGGGCGAGAGCTTTCCTTTGGGGTTTATGAGCCACACATCCACCCGGCAACCGGCATTGTGCAACATACGCGCCACGGCAAGCCCATCACCACCATTGTTGCCGGGGCCTGCAAACACTGCAAAGGTACAACCGGCATAACGCTCAAAAATTGCCGCTGTCAATGCACGCGCGGCACGCTCCATCAAATCGATGGATGCCACCGGCTCATTTTCGATGGTGTAGGCATCAATAGCCTTTATAAGGTGTGTATTAAAGAATTTCATAGCTGTGACAAGTATTCCAAGCCCTCTTTATAGCCATCGAAGCCCTTGCCGCAGATGGTTTTCTGTGCATAGAGCGAGATGTATGAAAAACGGCGGAACTCCTCGCGGGTTGATATATCGGTCAAGTGCACCTCGGCCGTTGGCAAAGCGACAGCTTTCAGTGCATCAAGAATTGCCACGCTTGTGTGGGTGTAGGCCGCAGGGTTGATGAGAATACCGTCGAACACGCCATAGGCAGCCTGAATCTTGTCGACAATGGCACCTTCGTGGTTCGACTGGAACAGCTCCACCTCAAGCCCAAGTGCCTCGGCCGATGAGCGTATAAAAGCCTGTAGAGCCTCGAAGTTCTGCGCACCATAGAGCGCCGGCTCACGCAACCCCAAGAGGTTGAGGTTTGGCCCGTTTATAACTAATATTTTTTTCATATTCACTTTAAGCTAAATACTATAGGCATTGTAAAATATACGCGTACAGGTTTCCCTTTATGCTTGCCCGGTTTCCATTTTGGCATAGACTTTATAACGCGGACAGCCTCCATGTCAAGATAGATATCACCTGAGCTTCCAATAACCTGAGGAGTTGTAATAATACCATTGCTATCTATAACAAAACGTACTATCACACGACCTTGCGAGTTGTTTTCACGAGACACCTGTGGATATTTAAGACACCGATTTATATAACTCTGCAATGAGGTCATTCCACCAGGGAATTTTGGTTTTTTATCAACATCTTGAAAATCAACAATTTCATCTGTTGTTACACAATCGGTAGCATTATTCTTTTCTGTAGCAATCTGCGCCTGTATATTTAATGCAAGAAACAAAAACCCGAACAAAAGAACTGTTTTTTTCATATAGAGTCAATTGTTTAACAAAAACATAAATCTTTGCGTAACACAGCTATCGCGCTTTTAAACAATTCCACTATATGATTTCGGCATACGTACCAAAATACCTGAACTGCTCGCCACACTCATGCAGCTCGCACATGAGTGAAAGGAACTCGTCGCTGTAGACCGATGCCTCGATGTCAAAGTAGAAACGGTACTCGAACTCGCGCTCGGGGATTTGGCGGCTCTCGAGCTTCACGAGGTTCACGCCGCTTGCATTGAAGCGCGACATTATGCGGAACAGTGTTCCCGGGCGGTTGGGGATGTTAATCATCACACTTGTGCGGTCGGCACCCGAGTAGATTTTAGGCTCCTTGGCAATGCAGATGAAGCGGGTGTAGTTGTTGTCGCGGTTCTGGACGGATGACTTGAGCACCTGCATCTGGTAAAGCTCGGCACAGAGGCGCGACGAGAGCGATGCCTTTGTGGGGTCGCCACCCTGTGCCACCATGCGGGCAGCCTCGGCGGTGTTCTCGCAAGCGATTACACGCACG
>JAEIGA010007331.1_pt1 | contig 16766 bp, 14 predicted proteins | sample 9270691 | NCBI WGS metagenome assembly JAEIGA01 (sample SAMN17057246, study PRJNA624740) | gut metagenome | biome: biome; isolation source: fecal sample | host: Bos grunniens | place: China: Xizang | collected 2019
ATGTTTTTTAGTTTTAATTGTAGCCCATAGGGGAATCGAACCCCTCTTTCAAGAATGAAAATCTTGCGTCCTAGCCGATAGACGAATGGGCCATTACCTTGTAAAGTCCCTTTTGAGGATTGCTTTATGGTCGTTAGTAGCCAAAAGCGAGTGCAAAGGTAAAACCTTTTTTTGAATTGGCAAACAAATTCAAGTTTTTTTTATAGTTTTGCCTTATAATTTATCCTTTTAACAGCTATGGTAGAGAAATTTGAAGGCATTGTTCTGCGCACGCTCAAGTACAGTGACGGCTTGATGATTGCCGATATCTACACAGCACAGCACGGCAGAATGTCGTTCTTGGTGCCGGTGTCGCACAGCAAGCGCAGCAGGGTGCGCAGCGTGCTGTTCCAGCCCTTGTCGATGCTTTCATTCACAGCAACCGTCAAGGCCGGCCGTAACCTTTCGCGCATTGGCGAGGTTCAGCCCTATTCAATGTACTCCTCAATTCCCAATGATGTGGTAAAATCTTCCATAGCGCTCTATCTTGCCGAACTGCTCACCTATGCTTTGCGTGAGGATGGCCGTGACGATTCGCTCTTTACATTCCTCGGCAGGTCGTTCACGCTTTTCGACAATCTTGAACAGGGGTATGCCGATTTCCATCTTGTCTTTATGGTGCAACTGCTGCGTTTCCTTGGCATATATCCCAACATTGAAGGGTTTGGCCCCGGTTGCTTTTTCGATTTGTCGCAAGGATGCGTTACGCGCGAGCACCCGTTGCACCCCAACTTCCTGATGCCCGATTCCGCATCGGCTTTCGTCGGCCTGCTCCGCACCGGGTACGATTCAATGCATCTTCTTGTATTGAACAGAAAGTTGCGAGGAGAATACCTCGCAACCCTTTCTCTCTATTACCGACTTCACATACCGGATTTTCCCCAGTTGAAATCGGCCGCCGTTCTGCGTGAACTGTTCGATTAGTTGGCAAGCAACTGCTTTACGATTGTCGAAATCATCTTGCCCTCGGCCTTCCCTGCAAGCTGCTTGGTTGCAACTCCCATAACTTTGCCCATATCCTGCGGGCCTGCAGCGCCCACTTGTGCAATTATCTCCTTTATTACTGCCGCAATCTCCTCCTCGCTCATTTGCTTTGGAAGATATCTGTTCATAACCTCAACCTGTGCAAGTTCCTCCTGTGCAAGTTCGGGGCGGTTCTGGCTCTGGTATAGCTCGGCCGACTCCTTGCCCTGCTTCACAAGTTTCTGTATAATCTTTATTGCTGTCTCGTCGCTCACGGTATCGCCAGCGCCCGGGGCTGTCTTTGCCTCAAGCAGCACTTTCTTTATATTACGCAGTGTGTCAAGTGCAACCTTGTCCTTGGCCTTCATAGCCTCTTTGATGTCGTTGCTGATAATGTCAAATAGCTCCATAATATTCTTGGTTTTATATTTCTGTGGTTCAATTGAATTCTTTGTCGAAGACAGTTTCTCCAACATTGTCTTCTTCGTCATCCTCAACCGGCTGCCCGGCTTCGGTATTCTCGCAACTTGCAGCTTCTGTGTTACCGCACTCCTTGTGGCCATTGGAGGGCTCTCCTGTGAAAATCTCCATCATTATCTCCAGGTCCTGTGCTGTGCGGCGGTAGGTGGGTGAGTTGTCGAGTGCGGCAAGGAACTCCTCGTTGTACATCTCGTCGCCATTGAAGATATACATCTTGTAGTCGGGCTTGTAGAACTCTCCAACCATCTGGTCAAGTTGCTGGTCCTCGGCTGTTTTCTTTATCAGCTCCTGTTGTGTAAGTTCCTGTGCCTCCTGTTTCATATCGTTTACAACAGGCTCAATTCCGGGTATGTTCTTCATTCCAAAGCCCGTAGCCAGCACTGTAACCTTCACCTCTCCCTCGTTAAGGCTGTTGTCCTTGCTGTAACCCCATATGAGTTCGATGTTCTCATCGGTGAATTGTGACATAAAGGACTCTACCTCGCCCATCTCCTCAACGCGTATTGGGGTGTTGGGGTTCTCATAGATGTTGAAAAGAATCTTTTTCGACTTGTAGATGTCGTTGTCGTTGAGCAGTGGCGAGTGGAGTGCCTTGCGGAACGCACGTGATACGCGCATCTCGCCTCTCTCAATGCCATAGCTCATAATGGCTACACCACCGTTCTTCAGAATTTTCTTGACATCGCGGAAGTCGAGGTTTATGACGCCGCGTGCTGTGATAATCTCGGCAATACTTTTGGTAGCTGTGGTGAGCACATCGTCGACAATCTTGAATCCCTCGGATACCTCCATCTTGGGGAACATATCGATGAGTCGCTGGTTGTTGATGACAAGCAGTGCGTCGACGTGCTTCGATATCTCAATGACACCGCGCAATGCCTGTTTGATTTTTCCTGTCATCTCGAACTTGAACGGTATTGTCACGATGCCCACGGTAAGGATTCCCCTGCTGCGGGCAATCTCTGCAACCACAGGGGCAGCACCGGTTCCTGTGCCACCACCCATTCCGGCTGTGATGAATGCCATCTTTGTGCCGTCGTTGAAAAGCTTTTCAATCTCCTCGCGGCTCTCCTCGGCAGCCTTGCGTGCCACTTCGGGGTCGTTGCCGGCGCCAAGGCCCTCTGTCACCTCCAGGCCAAGCTGCACCTTCTTTGGAATGGGTGAATTCTGCATCGCCTGCAGGTCGGTGTTACATACCGCAAATGATACGTTGTGTATGCCTTTGCGGTACATATTGTGTACTGCGTTGCTGCCGCCGCCGCCAACACCAATTACTTTGATTATTCTTGGTGCATCAGTCGGTATAGCAAATGGTAAGTTCTGTCTTACTGGTTCTTTAATTTCCATACTGATGTATCATTTTATTCGTTATTCGCATTTTCATTATCTTCTTCCGGGTCACGTGTTGCGTTGTTTATCCACTCCTGGAACAGATTGCCAATTTTCCAACTGTTCTTCTGTGTTTTCTTGCCGGTTGTTTTTGCGGGCTCCTTCTTTTGTGGTTCTTCCACTTTGCTTTCTTCCACTTTATTTTCTACCGCCTCCTCTGGCTGTGGTGGGGTGGTTTCGGGCACCGTCTCTTTCACTTCAACTTCGTCGTGGAAGAAGAATTCACCATTCTGCTGTGCAACCTGCTGGGCTGCGGTGAACTGCACATCCTCACAACAGTTTGCCTTGCCCTGTTTCAAAAGGCCATAGAGCGCTGTGGTGATGACACCGTTTACATTCACTCCGCTTTCGCTGAGCAGGTTGAACTGTGGTTCGGGCTTTATCTCGGTGGTGAAGTTGGGCAGGAACTCATCCAACAGCATATTCAGGTTCTTGAGCTTTGAGCCTCCGCCGGTGAAGACTATGTGGTTCACCCTTTCGCCCGACTCCTCAATCTGGTGGCGCACATTTTTCAGAATCTCTCCCATACGGGCATAGATGATACTGTTGACGGTCTCGCTGTCAATGCTGCCGTTGCTTGTTCCCTTGTAGCCTTGTACGAACTTTATCTCCTCGGCCTGCGCAAAGGAAATCAGCTCGGCTGTGAGGTCGCGTGTTATGTTGTTGCCTCCAAGCGGCAACACGGTGAGCATCTTTGGCTTGTCGTTGTTGTAAATTGAGATGGTGGCAGTCTCTGCACCAATGTTCACAAGGGCGCATCCGTTGCGGCGAAGGTCCTTCGAGAGCAGGATGTCGGCATCGAAGTGTGCAGCGCAGAAACCGTCCTCAATCTCAATGCCGGCCTCGTCAAAGCTGTCGCACAACTGTGTGTAGAACTGCTCCTTCATCACAATGTTCAGGTAGTTGCACTCAATGGACTGTGTGGGAGCACCAATGGGGTTGTAGTCCACATTGCCCTCGAGCCTGTACTCCTGTGGAATCACCTGCAGTCGTTTGTACCCCTCGGGTGCCAGGAATGTCTCCTGATTCTCACATTCCATATTGTCGATGATATCCTGTGTGATTTTGATGTACTTGCCAAAATCGCGGTTCACCTTCGACTTTATGCTGTGCACGCTGAGTCCGGCAAAGGTGATATACGCTTTTTTTATCGTTATGTCTTTTTGGGTGATTTTGCGCAAATCGGTCTCGAGCATATTGACAATGTTGTTTATTGTCTCGCTTGTCTTGTCGACATTGCGCACAATTCCCTTTGATATGAAACCGTCAACCGGAGTGCTTGCGGTTGCAAGGATTCTCATTCCTTCTGTGGTCTCAACTCCTACTGCTCCTGAAATTTTTGAGGAACTGAGCTCTATGGCTACAATGTAATAGGTATTTCCCATATCTATTTATCCCTTTTCGTGCAAATTACTTTATTACTTATTTTAATGTTGAGTTTGCTGTATTTGTTCCACCCCACAGTGTTCAATCCCTTCTGGTAGAATGTCTTCAGGTTGCTCAGCTTCTCGTCGAGTTGCCTGATGCTTCCCAGTTCTATTATATGGTCGCCCATTCGTGGAACTATTACGGCCTCTTTGTGCCCGTTGAAGTGTATCTGTTGAATCTGTGCAATCCAGAACGGGTCCTTTGCAATGGCTGTGACGACAGACTGCAGTTCATTGCCAACCATACTGTCGTCAATCTCGCCGGTGGCAACAGGCAGCAGCAACGGTTTCTTTATGTCGCTTATCTTTTCTCCCTCTATGTCGACATAATATGTGGCTCCCGACTTGTCACAGACCTTCAGCACTGGTTCGCGACACACGACATCCACTTTCACTCGCTTGTCGTTGGTCTTGTAAACCTGACACTCCTTTATCAGTGTCATAGCATCGATGTAGCTCTCGATTTCGCTGCACCTGATGCTGTCCATCTCCCATCCTTCGGGGAACAGCGCCTCGTCCTTGAGCATATCAACGATGTCTTCGTTGGTTATTGTCCCCAATCTGTTGTCGGTTATGTTTATGACAACCTCCTTGCATTTGTTGCGGTCCTTTTGCCAGGGGACTATTACAAATGCAAATATCAGGTAGCACATCAATGCCGCTACGGCAATATATTCAAGAATCCTTTTCAGCATTATCTGTTCTTCAAAATTTGTTTCATCTGTGCTATTTCGTTTTCAATGTCTCCGGCGCCAAGCGACACGAGTATCTCAATGTCGTTCTTCTCTCTCTCGACGGTGGCAAGTACATCGGCGCGGCTGCACATACTTTTCTCGACATTTGCCCCAAGGCTGTCATATATGAGCTTGCTTGTAACACCGGGTATGGGCTTCTCCCTTGCGGGGTAGATGTCCACAAGAATTACCTTATCGAACAGTGAAAGGCTCTGGGCAAAATCCTTGTAGAAGTCGGCTGTGCGGCTGAAGAGGTGTGGCTGGAACAGCACAGTCACCTTCTTGTCGCTATAAAGCTCCTTTATTGATTTTGCACAGGCGCGCACTTCGTCGGGGTGGTGGGCATAGTCACTGATGAGCACAAGGTCGTCCTCCTTTATGTGGAAGTCGAAGCGTCGTTCTGCTCCGGCAAAACTTTTCATTCCCTCCTTCATCTCGTTTGCCGTGGCACCGCAAATCTCGGCCATAGCCATTGAGGCAATGCCGTTCTCGATGTTGATGCTCATTGGCACGCCAAGCTCAATGTCGTCAATCCTCTGCCAGGGCGATACATAGTCGAAAAGGATTATGCCGCCTCCGATGCGTATGTTCTCTGCGTGGAAATCGCCACTCTCGCGGCCATAAGTGTATGTTTTTACGCCGGGCTTTGTGCGTGGCTTCACTTCCAGGCCTTCGTGGATGATGAGGTAGCCGTCCTCGCGTATCCTTTCGGTGAACTGTGCGAACGCCTCAAGGTAGTTCTCCTTGTTGCCGTAGATGTCAAGGTGGTCGGGGTCGGCCGATGTGATTGTCGCCACATAGGGTTGCAGGTGCAGGAATGAACGGTCGTACTCGTCGGCCTCAATCACCACAAGGTCACTCTTGTCGGTTGTGATGAGGTTGCTCTTGTAGTTCTTCGATATACCGCCAAGGAATGCCGCGCAATCCACCTCTGAACTATGCAGCAGGTGCGCCGTCATTGTGGATGTCGTGGTCTTTCCGTGTGTGCCGGCTGCGCAGACACCGCGCTTACCCTTTGTGATGATGCCAAGCACCTCGGCTCTTTTCTTTATTGTAAAGCCTCCCTCCTTGAACAGGTTCCACTCCTTGTGGTCGGCCGGTATTGCCGGGGTGTAAACCACAAGTGTCGATTCGGGGGCCTTGCACTCGGTGGGGACAAGGTCTTCATTCTCCTCAAAGTGCAACACGGCACCCTCCTCTATGAGCTTGTCGGTCAACTCGCTTGGTGTACGGTCATATCCGCCCACGAACTTGCCCTCATTCAGGAAGTACCTTACCAGAGCGCTCATACCAATGCCGCCTGCGCCAAGGAAATATACGGCTTTTATATCTTTAAGTTCCATCTCTATGACAATCTTTTAATCTCTTTTGTTCTCCAAGTAAGCATCGGCGAGCTTGAGCACCTCGTCGGCAATCTCGCTTGCAGCATTGGGCTTGCCCATCTTCACGATATTGGTCTCGAGCAGTGAAATCTTCATTTCGTCGTTCACTGTCTCAATGGTCTTTTTTATGAGTTCCTCCTTCACGTTTGCGTCGGCAACATATATTGCGGCATCCTTGTCCACCAATGCCATTGCGTTCTTTGTCTGGTGGTCCTCGGATACGTTAGGCGACGGAACAAGTATCACTGCCTTGCCAAGCAGTGCGAACTCCGAAATCGAGCCGGCTCCTGCGCGTGATACCACAAGGTTTGCCGCACTCAGTGCGTCGGCCATATTCGATACAAAGTCCGTTATTCTCAGGTTCTCGGGCTTTCCAATCTCGGCAGCCCTTCTCTGCATCTCCTCGAAGTAGAGCTTTCCTGTCTGCCAAATGAACTGTACATCCTTGTTTGCCCTTATCTGTTCTATGCTTGCGATTATGCCTTCGTTTATGCTGCGTGCACCAAGGCTGCCGCCCACAATCAGCACGCACTTTTTATTTTCGTCAAGGCCCATTGCCTTCATCGCCTCTTTGCGGTTGGCACGCATATCGAGCAGGTTCTTGCGTACAGGGTTTCCTGTCAGCTTTATCTTCTCCTTGGGGAAGAAACGTTCCATTCCCTCATAGGCAACGCAAATCATCCTTGCGCTCTTGGAGAGAATCTTGTTTGTCACGCCGGCATACGAGTTCTGCTCCTGTATGAGTGTGGGGATGCCCATACTTGCCGCCATCTTCAGTGTGGGGCCGCTGGCATATCCGCCTACACCCACAGCCGTCTGTGGGGCAAACTTCTTGATTATTTTCCTTGCCATACGCTGGCTCTTGAAAATCTTCCACAGCACCTTGACATTCTTCAAAAGGTTTTTGCGGTCAAAGCCGGCGATGGGCAGGCCAACGATTTCGTATCCCGCATCGGGGACTCTCTGCATCTCCATTCTGTTGTCGGCACCCACAAAAAGTATCTTTGCGTCGGGTTGCTTCGCCTTGATGGCATCGGCAATGGACAGGGCCGGGAAGATGTGTCCTCCGGTGCCTCCTCCGCTAATGATTATTCTGTACTCCTTTTTCATAAACACGATGTTTGCGGTGTTATACAATAGTTTCCTTTGCTGTTGTCTTGTTGCTCACGGCGTTGGCATAACGGCTTATACACAACAAGAAACCGATATATACGCTGTTGATGATGAACGATGTTCCTCCTTGGCTCATAAGTGGCAATGGCTGTCCTGTCACAAAATTGCCCACCGAGATGTACATATGCAGCATCGCCTGCGTAACGATTATCATTCCTATTCCCATTGACAGGAATGCCGGGTAGGGGTCGTCGCACTTCTTTGCAATCTTTCCGCAGGTATACAGCAGTGTCAGGTACAGCAACATAACAAGTGTGGCTCCCAAGAGGCCAAGTTCCTCAATTATTACTGCAAAAATGTAGTCCGAGTATGCGTGCGGAATGAAGTCGCGCTGTATTGAGTTGCCGGGGCCACATCCAATCAGATGGCTCGAGGCTATGGCAATGTGCGAATAGGTCCTTTGCTCGTTCTCATTCTCGTCATACTCCTCGGCAGTGATAGGCCTTGGGTTCACAGCACCTACAATGCGATGCTTCCAGGTTATTACCTTGCTGCCGAAACGTCCCCACTCCTTTGCACTCTCGGGGGTCATCATCAATGCCGTGAGGCCTATCGCTCCTATAGCAAAAGCAGCTCCCATTGTCTTCAGCAACTGGTTCTTGGGAACCCTGCCGACAAACATCATAAAGAATATTGTCAGTGATAGCAGGAATGCCGAGGAGAAGTTCTCCTTGAATATCAACAGAATGGGGACTATACTGTATTTCAGAATCTCCTTGAATGCAAGGGGGCTTGTACCCTCATCGTCCTGGAACCTGGTGAGTATTCTTGCTGTCATCATCACCAGTCCCATCTTTGCAATCTCCATCGGCTGGAATGTCAGGCCAATTCCCGGAATGGTAATCCATCGGGCACTGTCGTTCAGTTTCGCTCCGCCCACCTGTGCCCATATGAGTCCAATCAGTCCGGCCCAGTATATTATCTTGCTGCACTTGTCAATCCATTGCGCCTTCAGGTTGTGGATGAACCAGGCCACAAATATACCGCCTATGAGGAATCCCGTGTGCTTTATGATGGGGCTCCAATAGCTTCCGCTGCCATAGGTCTGGCGGCTGGTGGCGCTGAATACCTCTACCCAAGAGATGGCGCAAAGGGTGATAAAGACAATCCAAATCACCTTATCACCTTTGAACAGTATGCGTCTTAATTTGTCTCCTCCCATAGTTCTTATAGTTTGCAAACCAAATCCTTGAATTGTCTGCCTCGGTCCTCGTAACTCTTGAAAAGGTCGAAACTTGCGCAGCAGGGGCTCAGCAGCACCGCCTCGCCACTCTTTGCCATATTGTGTGCAGCCTTCACACACTCCTCAATACTGTGTGTGTCGGCAACAGGCAGACCGTAATCCTTGAAGAACTCCAGCAGTTTGCTGTTGTCGGCTCCAAGGAACACCAGTCCGGCGCATTTGCTCCTCACCAGGTCGGCTATCTCGTTATAGTCGTTTCCCTTGTCCTTGCCGCCCAATATGAGTATGGTCTTCTTCTTCATACTCTGCAAGGCATACCAGCAGCTGTTCACGTTTGTCGCTTTGGAGTCATTGATGTACTCTATGCCATCAACGGTCCTTACCTTCTCAAGTCTATGCTCGACACCGGCAAAGGTGCTCAGAGCCTCGCGTATCGTCTCCTTGTGTATACCTGCTACGTTTGCCGATATGCCGGCTGCCATTGAGTTGTAGAGGTTGTGCTTTCCTGTGAGTGACAGCTCCTCCAACTCCATATTGAATGGTGTCGGTTCGGTGAATACAAGCTTCTCCTCGTGTGTGTATGCGACATTTCCCTCTCGTTTCTCCTCGGCAAAGGGGTAGAGCTTGCCGTGACGGTATTTGGGTAGCTCTTTCTTTATGATTGGGTCATCGTTCCAGTACACGAACGCATCGTCGGGCTGCTGGTTCTGCAAAATGCGCAGCTTGGCATCAACGTAGTTCTGCATATCGTATCCGTAACGGTCGAGGTGGTCGGGGGTTATGTTCAGGAGCACGGCTACATTTGCTCTGAACTCATACATATTGTCGAGCTGGAAACTGCTCAACTCTACAATGTAATAGTCCCTGTCGCCTTGCGCTACCTGCAATGCCAGGCTGTTGCCTATGTTGCCGGCCAAGCCCACATCGAGCCCCGCCTTGCGGAAAATGTGGTATATCAGCGAGGTTGTGGTCGTCTTGCCGTTGCTTCCGGTGATGCACACCATTTTGGCTCTCGTATAACGGCCGGCAAATTCAATTTCAGAGATGATGGGTATGCCGGCATCCTTTATCTGCACGATGATGGGTGCCTCGTTCGGAATACCGGGGCTCTTGATTACCTCTCCGGCATTCAGTATAAGCTCCTTTGTGTGCCCGCTCTCCTCCCAGGGTATCTCCTTCTCGTCGAGCATCTGCTTGTACTTGTCGGCAATGGTGCCATAGTCGGACAGGAATACATCAAATCCCAACTTCTTTGCCAGGATGGCAGCTCCGCATCCGCTTTCGCCTCCTCCTAATATAACAATTCTCTTTTCCATTATCTTATCTTCAGTGTCATAAGGGTTATTGCTGCCATAACAATTGTCACAATCCAGAAACGGAGTGTGATTTTTGCTTCGTGCAGCGGCCTTTCAGGGCCCTTGAATACATATTTGCACTCCTTGTCGAGCTTCTCATCCTCCATATTGTAGTGGTGGTGCAGCGGTGCGCGGCGGAAAAGCCTTTGCTTCACACCTTTTCTCTTGCCCAGCTTGAAGTATGCTACCTGTGCCATAACCGAGAGGTTTTCGGCCACAAACACACCACACAGCAATACAAGGAGAATCTCCTTGTGTATGAGTATGGCGATGACAGCTATCAGGCCTCCTATGGTGAGGCTGCCTGTATCTCCCATAAAAACCTGTGCGGGGAATGCGTTGTACCACAGGAAACCAACCAGTGCGCCAATGAAGGCAAAGACGAAGATTACGACTTCCTCTCCGCCAGGCAGGAACATAATGTTCAGGTATTCTGCCCATACAACGTGGCTCGAAGCGTATGCCAGTATTGCCAGTGCTATGCCGATGATTGCCGCATTTCCTGCGAGCATACCATCCATTCCGTCATTCAGGTTGGCACCGTTGGACACGGCCGTCACCACAAATATCGTAACCAGTACAAAGAGTGCCCAACCGGCCTCCTCCTTGTAGTCGCCGCAGAATGACATTATCTCGCTGTAGTTGATGTCGTTGCCCTTGACAAACGGAATAGTGGTCTTGTTCTCCTTTGTCGCCTTTTCGCTGAGCACCACACTCTTTACACCGTTATTCTCAACTACGGTATTGTCGCGCATAACCGTCTTGGGGCTGAAGCAGAGTGTGAGGCCGATGAGAAGGCCAAGGCCCACCTGTGCCAGTATCTTTACCTTGCCCGGGATGCCCTCCTTGTTCTTCTTGAAGGTCTTTATGTAGTCATCGGCAAAGCCCAGGATTCCCAACCAAATGGTTGATGCAATGAGAAGCAGCATATACACGTTCCCCAAATTGCCCAAAAGAAGGCAGGGGACAAGTATTGCAATTATTATGATGAGGCCGCCCATTGTCGGAACACCGGCCTTAAGGTTGTTCTTGTCATACTCGCGCAGGGTCTCTGTAATCTGCTTCTTTTTGAAATATTTTATAAGGTAGCTTCCGAACCAGGCAGAGACAACCAGCGATATCACAACCGCAAGCAGTGCGCGGAACGAGGTATAATGCATCAGTCTTGCACCCGGCAGGTCCGATTTTGCAAAAAGGTCGAATATATAGTAAAGCATATTGTCTTATCGGTTGAAAATTTCGTTAATCACTTCCTTGTCGTCAAAATGGTGCTTCACGCCCTGTATCTCCTGGTAGTTCTCGTGTCCCTTGCCTGCAACCACCACAACATCGCCCTTCTGTGCAAATGCGCAGGCAGTCCTTATGGCTTCCTTGCGGTCTACAATTGCGATGGTTTTTTTTCTTTGCTCGTCATTCAGGCCGGCAAGCATATCGTTGATAATCTCCTGCGGCTCCTCGTTGCGCGGGTTGTCCGATGTAAGTATCACCCTGCCGCTGGCTTTTGCCGCCTCGGCTGCCATCAGTGGACGTTTGCCCTTGTCGCGGTTGCCGCCTGCGCCAACAACGGTAATTATGTTACCCCTGCCGCGCAGCACATCGTTCACAGTGCTCAGGACATTCTTGATGGCATCGGGTGTGTGGGCATAATCGACAATGGCCGAGAATCCTTCGGGTGAATGTAGCGCCTCGAAGCGTCCCGACACTGGTTTCAGTGTGCTCATAATGCGCAGCACCTCGTCGGGCTCCTTGCCCAGCTCTACGGCAGCACCGTATATTGCCAACAGATTGCTGACATTGAAACGGCCTGTGAGCAGTGTGGCAAATTCGCGGTTGTTGAATTCAAGCAGCATACCGTCCAGATGCGTCTCCACCAAACGTGCTCTGTAGTCGCTGATTGTGCGGGTAGAGTAATTCTTTATGTCGCCGCGGCAGTTCTGCACCATCACCGGCCCGTTCTTGTCGTCAAGGTTGGTGATTGCAAAAGCGTGGCGCGAAAGGTTATCGAAGAAGCTCTTTTTTGCTTTCAGATAGTTGTCCATATTCTCGTGGTAGTCCATATGGTCGCGGGTGAGGTTTGTGAAGATTGCACCGGCAAACTCCAGGCCGCCTGTGCGCTCCTGCGCCAGAGCGTGTGAACTGACCTCCATAAATGCGTATTCGCATCCTGCATCAACCATCTGCGAAAGCATCCTGTTCAAGGATATTGCATCGGGGGTGGTGTGAGTCGACGGGTGTGCCACACCGTCAATATAATTGCACACTGTTGACAGCAGGCCGCAACGGTGTCCCATCTTGCGGAACAGCTCATAGAGTAGTGTGGCAATCGTTGTCTTTCCGTTCGTACCAGTCACTCCCACAAGTTTCAGTTTCTGCGAGGGATTGCCGTAGAATGTGGTGGCAAGCTTGCCCATAATGCTCTGTACATTAGGGAATGTTATGTAAGCGACATTGGGTGAGAGCTTTTCGGGGGTCTTCTCACAGACTATGGCAACCGCACCTTTCTCCTCGGCTGCTGCAATGTATTGATGTCCATCGGTCTGTGTTCCTCTCACAGCGATGAACATATCTCCCTTCTGCACAAGGCGCGAATCTATGTTTACACCCAGAATGTCAACCTCCTCTTTGGGAAGCACCATTCTTGTGCATTGTGTCTCTCTTAACAGTTCACTCAGTTTCATAGTCGTATATAATAAATTCCTTTTCGTCTATTTTATTATGGTTGCAAGGACAGCTTCACGGTGTCGCCTGCAATGGCGGTTGCTCCGGCCGGAATGCTCTGTCGCTTTACAGTGCCGTATCCTGTCACTACAACATTAAGCCCACACTCCTGAATGAGGAAAGTTGCGTCCTTTGCACCCATTCCCTCAACATTAGGCACCCATCTTTTATCAAAGTTTCTTGCTGATATATGTGGGCTGCCCTCCTTGTCGTGTCTTACGTCTCCCCACTTTTCGTTCTCTTTTGCCTGGAGTTCCTTGCCTCCTATGCTTGAAAGCAGCAGTGCTGCATCGCCAATGTTGCCACGCTTCATTGCCGGGGTTGCCTTTGGTGTTCCCTCGATGGCGTTCTCAATGGGGGTGAAGAACCTGTCGGCCATAATCTTCTCGGCAATCTCCTTGAATATCAGTGCCGATGTGCTGCCACCTCCATAATTGTTCTTTGCCTGTTCGTCTTTTGGACGTGGGTCAATGTCGGCGTCATACATTGTCTGTACTATCAGCGTGTATTCAGGTGCTTCGGCAGGGAAGAAACCGCAGAAGCTCATCAGTTTCTTGTTGCCGTCGTATGCCTTGGCCGTGCCGGTCTTTCCGGCAATGGTCATTATCTCGGAGTGTGCATTTTTGCCCGTTCCATCGCGCTTTCCCTTTCTCCAGGGGTTAACCTTGTCAATGCTTATTCCGTTGACAACCGAGTCGAGCATTGCCGTAACGGCGTCGGCTACCTCTTTCGGGAACAGTTGCTGGTTGATGACCTCTGTGGGAAACTCCTCTACAATCTCGCCATTGTCGAGTATTGCCTTCACCAATCGTGGCTTCATCTGCTTGCCACCGTTGGCAATGGTGTTATAGAACGAAACCATATTTATTGCCGTCATTCCAACGGCATATCCGAATGACATTGAGTTCAAGCTATATCCGTTCCAGCGTTTTGTCCCCGGCAGCGTCAGGTAAGGTGTAGCCTCGTTGTCTGTCAGGTGGTAGTTCTCGGTGAGTCCAAAGCGCTGCAAGGTGTTGGTGTACTCCTCGGGGTTGTCAGAGTAGGCCTTCTTTATGAATTGCACCATACTGATGTTTGATGAGTACATCATAGCATCGCTCATACTGTATTTGCCGGTGCCGTTGTCGCGGTACATCTCGTCGCTGACCTTGTGTCCGTTAAAATTGTATTTCATACTCTCGTATGCATACACGGAGTCCTTGGTTGTCAGCTTGCCGTCCGCAAGTATTGCGGTTAGTGCAACGGTCTTGAATATCGAGCCCGGCTCGTTCAGGTCGCAAAGAGCGTGGTTGGCTGTCTTGTTGTACTTTATGTTTCCGATAGTGTCGATGTAGACAACCTTGCCGTTGCTTTTCGTGTGTCGCGACAAGTTGACAATTGCCTTTATGTCTCCGGTCTTTGTCTCCATAAGGATAGCCCAGCCTGCGGCAAGATGTTTCTCTCTGAGCACGCGTTCAAGCGCGTTGTGGCATATGTCGAGCATCCCGGTGTTGAGGGTCGTCTGCACATCGTATCCGTTTGTCGGTTGCTTGTCCTCGCGCAGGATATACTTTCCCCTCATCTTCGCCTTTGTTCCCGAGCCCGGCTCTCCTTTCAGATATTCATTGAACTTCTTCTCGAGTCCATTAGCCTCCACGCTCTTCTTGCCGTCAATTTCCACATCCCTGACAATGCCGAACGTGCTGTTTCCCGTGTTACCCAGGATGTTCTTGCGCTCAATGATTTCCTGTGTGTAGCAACCGCTGAGCTTCTTTCCTTCCCTTATGATTGGCAACTCCTTTATCTTCTTGTACTGTGAGTATGATATGCTTCCCCTGTATGGCTGGTAGCCACCTCTTTTCTTGGGGTAGAGACCGGCCCTGAAGCGTCTTTCAAGTTCTTCGACACTTGTGCCGGGGAGTATCTCGTTGAGCCCTATGCAAAGTTCAGTCAAGTCTTCGGCCCAAATGGAGTCCCTCTGTGCATTGACTACCTCCTCGTCTTTCTTGTCGTTGGGGTTCTTGTATTTGAAGTCAAAAAGCATCCTGTATCTTGGCAGGGTGCTGACAATCAGTCCGCCGTCGTCGGCAAGAATGTTGCCTCTGTGGGGCTCTATGGGTACATTGTGCTTGATGTTCTTCTCCTTTATCTTGTTCCAGTCGTCGCGTTCAATGAACATAATTATGGCGGCCTTGCCAAGAATGATGATACCCACTACGGTGAACAGGAAAATCACCAGCAGGTTGAAACGGATTACTACATCGTCACGGAACTTGAACATTTTCAGTTGTTTTTATCTATTATATAAGGAGGGGCCGACAGTGTCTGGAAGTCACTTCCTTTTTCGGTCAAAAGTTTTTCTATCTCGGAGAGCCTGCACTGGTATGCGAATTCGCTTTTTATCGTCAGCAGGTTGTTTCTTATCTCGTTCTTTCTTTTTGTCAATTTGTATATCTTCACAATCTCCTGTTCGTGCTGATATCTGTTGCTCACATAAAGGAAACTGTAGAGGACTATCAATCCCATCAGCATTGCATTCTTTGTGAATATGTCACTTGTGAAAAGGCGCCCACCCATCAGGTAGTTGAATATGCCTTCCTTGCGTTTCTTTTTCTTTTTATTGTTGTCTTCCATCATTCGGCCTCCTTCTTTATTGCTATTCGCAGTTTTGCACTGCGCGAGCGTGGGTTGCGCTCCATCTCATCGTCTGTCGGTGCAATCACCTTCTTCATATCAAATGGCGATGTGCTGTTACCAAAAAAATCCTTCTCGACCTTGCCTTCGAAATTTCCGCTTTTCATAAAGTTCTTGACAATGCGGTCCTCGATGGAGTGGTATGTTATCACCACCAGACGGCCACCGGGCTTCAACAGGTCTTTGGCACCAACAAGCATCTCTTGTAGTGCTTCAATTTCCTTGTTTATCTCAATGCGCAAGGCTTGGAACACCTTTGCCATCTCCTTCTTTTCGCGTTGTGGAGGGCAGAACGGCTTTGCTATCTCAATTAGCTCGTTCACGCGCCTTATGGGCTTTTCGCTTCTTGTCTTTACAATCTTTGCTGCCAACTTGCGTGCGCAGTTCAACTCGCCATAGAACTTAAATATTTTTGCAAGTTCCTCCTCGCTGGCGCGGTTCAGCAGGTCGGCTGCCGTCTCGCCTCCACGCTTGTTCATACGCATATCCAAGTCGGCATCGAAGCGGAACGAGAAGCCTCGTGTCTCGTCGTCGAAGTGGTGCCCCGAGACGCCCAAGTCGGCCAGTATCGCATCGACCTTGGTGGCGTTGTGGTAACGCATAAAGTTGTATATGAACCTGAAGTTTCCGCGCACAAAGGTGAAACGCTTGTCATCGGGGGCATTTTGCTCGGCATCGGCATCCTGGTCGAAACTGTACAGGTGTCCCTTTGCGCCCAGGCGTGAAAGAATTTCGCGCGAGTGTCCGCCACCGCCGAATGTCACATCAATGCAGATGTTGTCTGTGGCAATCTCCATCCCGTCCACGCTCTCCTTTAGCAATACCGGGGTGTGGTAAACTTCTGTATTACTCATTGTGCCCTCCTTCTTTTGTCATTATTTTTTCGAGTTCACGACCAAAATCGGCCGGGTTCATAAATGGTTTGTCCAGTTTCTCCTTTGCCCAAATCTCAATGGTGTCGTCCATTCCAATGAAGCGCACCTCTTGTGTTATGCCAGCCATTGTCATATATCTCTTTGGCAGCAGGATGCGCCCGTTGCTGTCAATGTTAAGTTCCTCTACATCGGCAACGAACTGGCGGAATATCATCTGGTGGGCGGCATTCCATCGGTCGAGACGGCTGTGCAGCAGATCGAGCTGCTCATTCCAGCTTTTCTCGGGGTACAGTACAAGGCAATCCTGGTACACATCCTTGCGCAGCATAACCTTCTCGCAGCCCGCCTCTTGCAGGATATGGCGGAAACAGGCCG
>JAEIGA010007332.1_pt1 | contig 16766 bp, 15 predicted proteins | sample 9270691 | NCBI WGS metagenome assembly JAEIGA01 (sample SAMN17057246, study PRJNA624740) | gut metagenome | biome: biome; isolation source: fecal sample | host: Bos grunniens | place: China: Xizang | collected 2019
GATCCTTAAGCTCTGCAGAAACGTCAAAGGCTATACGCGATATTTGCAACAAACAACGTGCCGAGAACCTACAAGCTGCGGAAAAAGAAAAAGCCTCTCTTGAGGCTCTGAAGCAGAGCTTTGAGAGAGAGTTATCCAAATATTTTTTATCCGATTCTCCTGCACAAAAGCAGGAGATAAAGGTAGCAAGACCTAACAAACCGCCATCTAAAAAGCTTTAATTTGTTAGACAAAAGCACGTGCAACGATTGACTTTTTAGGACTTTTATGGTATAATAAAAAAGGTGATAGATCTTACTCTATCACTAAGGGTACACCATAAACGGTGGCGGTTGCTCCTTTGGCTTTTTTGAGCGAAAGGGGATAAATATCTTTTTTGCTCCTTTCGCAATTCTTACGAAAGGAGTGGTGCCTATGATTTTTCGTCAGCACCTATACGTTACTTATGATAACGACCGACGCTATTTTAGCTGTCGCGGCAATTATAGTAATTATTTCGCTTCTTATGAAACGAAAGTAAAAGAAAAAGATAACCGCCCTGCTTCCATTAGTGCGGTTATCTTTGACTGATTACTAAGGAGCAACCGTCATCGGTGTGCCCTTTCTCTATAATTATATTACCATAATTCTTTTATTTTGTCAACGATTTTTTAAAAATTTTAGGAGTACATATATGAACAGCAACAACGTCGAATATTTAAAGATAGCTCAGCTTGAGCCGTTTCCAAATCACCCCTTTAAAGTAATAGAAAACGAAGATTTTGAGGTGCTTATAAACAGCATACGCGATCACGGAATAACCTCTCCGCTTCTCGTTTGGGAAACCGAGGACGGACAGTATATACTAATGAGCGGACACCGCAGAGCTACCGCATCAGAGTTTCTTTCCTTTACCGACGAACGCTTTGCGGTAGTGCCTTGTATTATCTACCGTGGACTTACGCTTGAGGAAGCAACCATTATTATGGTTGACGAGAACGCGCGCCGTGAGAAGCTTCTCCCCTCTGAAAAGGCGTGGGCGTACCGTATGAAGCTTGAGGCTATGAAACGAAAAGCCGGTAGACCAAATAAAACAACTTGTGCGCCAATGGAGCACAAGTTGGAAAATGGTGCACCAATGGAGCACCATTTTGAAACCGAGCATTTTGAAAAAGCAAAATCAAGAGTGCTTATAGGCAAGGATCGAGGAGATAGCGGTGAACAAGTTCGCAGATATATCCGCCTCACGTATCTTATAAATGCGTTGCTTCAATACGTTGATGACGGCAAGCTCGGCTTCAGAGCCGGCGTAGAGCTTTCTTATCTTCCCAATGAGGAACAAAACGCCGTACTGCAAAAGATCCGTGAAACGCAGAAATTCCCCACCCTCAAACAAGCTTCACTTATTAAACAAGCTTTCCAAGCTAACGAGTTGACCTATGAGGATCTGCACAGTATTCTTACCGAATTTACCTACGGCGACAGAGTATCTTTCCGCGTATCAGCGGCGCAACGTCAGCAGCTCGAAGATATGAGCGCAAACACACAGAAAAGTAAAAGCGAAATTTTGCGAACGCTATCAAAGACCGGTAAGGCGATTTATGTTGGGCAAGATCTTATCGATCAAGTCACGAATATAAGCGGAATTATCTCACACGTAGGAAATCTTCTTATGAAAGAAGAAGAAAGCTTACGGGTGCTTGCTAATGATCCATACATATACACAAATGATAAACAAGCGATTTTAAACGCATTTTCGCGTAATACAGAGCTCTACAAAGAGCTTACGGAAATGCGCAAAAATATGCAAGAGCTATGCGATAAAATGAAATATGAAATTTCAAAAGTAAATAGTAACCGTCAAATTTGAACCACCTAAAAAGCGAGCCTTTAAAATGGGCCCGCTTTTCTTTTTTCACGCCTTGCTCGGCCACGACCATGGCTGCGCCAACGTCGGCAAGCTCGGCGTTTCTTTTTTATTTTGTTTCAGATAGCGTCGCAGCTTTGCACGGCAAACGGACGACCGTTCGCCTCGGCGGTTCTCCTTTATTTTTGTTTTAACTCCGCTAAAAATTCCGCCGACCACGCTCGGCGGAATACTCGGTGAATTTCATTGTTTCGTACGACACAATGAAATTTTCTGATAGTCCAAGATATGGGTGCGTCGGACAAAAAAGTCCTGCACCCCCTCTTGCCAACCTAAAAAAGAGAAAATCTCCGCACCTCGCCACGACGCGACGAGGCACGAAATTTCCCCTTTTGGTTGGGTTCTGAAGGGGGCTTGCGATGCCCCCTTACCCCTCGCTTTTTTGGTGGACATCGTGTCCACCTTTGCAACTTCTTCTCAAGTTGAGAAGAAGTTGAGCTTGAGAAAAATTCAATTTTCGAAGCTTAAATTTTTCTCATTTTGTTTCAGATAGCGGAGCAAATTTTAACGTCAAAAAGTAGTAACGTTCAAATTTGAACCACTAAAACCGAGCCGCAAAAACGGGCCCGCTTTTCTTGTTTCGGATCTTTCGGTGGACACGATGTCCACCTTTCAACTTCGTCTCAGATTGTCCACCTTGTAACCTTCTTTGGTGGACATCGTGTCCACCAAACAAAAAATCCGAGCTTACGCCCGGCATAAAATTTTGAAATTTATTTTTAAAAAGTATTGACTTTTTTGCACAATGTGCATATAATAATATTATAGAACACAATGAGGTATAAAATGAATTTTAAAGAACTTCGTAAACTTTCGGGAATGACTTTAGCCGAGTTTGCAAAATATTTTGAAATATCCTACCGAACGGTAGCAAGTTGGGAATCAGGAGAACGTAACTGTCAAACTCACCTATTGAAGCTTATGGAATACAAATTAAAAAAAGAAGGGATCATAGACAATGAAGAAAATAACTAAAATTTTAGCACTCACCCTTGCGCTCGTAACTCTCGCTCTGAGCTGCACCTCTTGCGGTAATCTTTTCATAAGCAAAGATGAAAAAATATATATGGCAAAAAATATACGTGAAAATACATTCATACAAAGAGGCACAAGAAAAATATCTGATAAGACTTATGAATATATAACAGAAAGTAAATTAGAAGAATATACAGAAGATACTTATAAAACTATAATATGTATGACATATTATAATGAAATGACCGTTAAATTTATTACAAATAATCTTGCTGGACTTTCAACAACTTCAGACGGTACCCCTACGGATGCTGTGGTTATAATCACATTACCTTATAAGATAAAATCTGTGGTGTCTGAAACAGCTATAGAAAAAGAAATTGATGAAAATCGCGTTACTCTAATATATTCATCCGAAAATAAGGAGGTGGATATATTTGATCGTTTTGGAATAAACGACGAAATAACTATAAAATATAAAAAATAACATTTCTTTCAACACTTGACAAACCTTTTGTCAAGTGCTATAATAGAAAAGCAAAATAAAAAAGCACCCGAAACGAGTGCTTTTAGTTAAACCCGAATTAAGAACGTTGGGGAACGTTTTTAATTCGCCTCATCCACCGCACGAACGGTAGGACAAGACTTGGTTTGGTATATACATACCACTTGATAGTGGTATTATATCATAGTGAAAAAAGTTTGTCAAGCGTTGCGGTGTAAAATCGTAACGCTTTTTTAATTTAATATTTGCTTTTAGCTTTTTTAAAAATTCAAGGCTACCAAAAATTGATAGCCTTGAAAATTTGGGGTGAGATATGGGACTCGACACCAATACATAAAAACAGCTAAAACGCTATGTTTTAGCTGTTTTTTTATATAAAAAAACAACTTATCGTACCCAATTTAAGATTTTTTGCATACCCAAACTTAAAAATTCTCAAATGCTTCTACTATTCTTTCAGTATCTGAGGGCATTATATGCGAATATGTATCCAAGGTTTGAGCTATTGAAGCGTGTCCAAGTCTGCGACTTACCGCAACAACTGAGACACCACAAGATATTAAATATGAAGCACAACTGTGTCGCAGATCGTGAATTCTGATTTTGGGTACGTTCGCCTTTCGCACCCAATCGTTAAATTTTCTTGTAAGTGTGTTATCAGCAAACGGTTTCTCACCACCAAAAATAAAAATTCCACTTTGAAGATTTCTTTGCTTCGAAAGTTCTTTCAAAAACTCAATCGGCATAACCAACGTTCTATCACTATATTTGTTTTTCGTGGTAGTAACTTCAAAAGGTCGTTGTTTTCCTTTGCGCGTTATACTCTTATCTATTTTAACTGTCCCCTTTTCTATATCAATGTCATCATACGAAAGAGCAAGCCCTTCTCCTTTACGGCATCCCGATATATATAGAAATCTAAAAAACAACCTATACAAAGGATCATCTACTGTAATTAAAAACCGCTCAAACTCCAAAGGAGTCCACACAACCATTTCTTTTTTACGCTCAAGGTTACGAATAGGATCTACCTTAACCATAGGATTGGGTAAATCATAATACTTATTTCCAAATTTAAAAATCGACGACAGCAAAACATTTAATCCTGAACGATACTTATACGAATATTGAGCTAAAGAATTTTGCCACTTAAGTATTATAGGCGGAGTTATCCTTACTATCTTCAATGTGCCAAATGTGGGGAGAATATGCAAATTCATTTTTGACATCATCGAGTAAAACGAACTTTCTTTCATTCTTGGCTTAGAGTAATCAGTATAAAGCTGCACAAGATCATTAAAATAGATAGGCGTAATATTATCAAAAGAATCCTTTTCCTCGCTGTCAACGTTGGGCTTATAGTCTTTATACGCTTTCATCGCTTCCTTTTTCGTTTTAAATCCCGATAAGCGTTTATTAACCTCTCGCCCGTCAACCACCTCTCTAAATCGTACTGACCATAAATTATTCCTTTTTTCATAAGAAGCCATATTTTTTACCTCGTTTCTATAAAGTATGCTTCTTACATTATAGCATATTTTGAAACACAAGGCTATTGCCTTTGTTACTCGGCACGGGTCGCTACCGTTGACGTTTTCTTTCTTTTGTACGTCTTTGCCGGGGCTTTCTTCCGGGGTGCTTTCGCCCTGGAAGAAAGTATATATAAAAAAGAAAGAAAATCAAAAACAAACAAAAAAGAAAGGAAACCAAAAATGATTACAGTATCATTCATCAACATCAAAGGCGGTGTTGCGAAAACAACGTCAGCGATCGCCTTTGCGACACTACTTGCAAGAAAGAAAAACAAACGTGTACTCCTATTAGATTGCGATAAACAAGGCGATGCTACAACAGCTTTGATCGATATGTCCGAAATAACAGGTCTTACTACCGCAGATCTCTTGCTTAACAAAAACGCCGACGTACACGACGCAATTATTAAAACACAATTTGGAATAGATCTTGTTCCTGCGGATTTTAATTTAGTCGAAGCTAACTTAAAGCTTTTATTTGAAACAACATCTTCAAGGGAATTTAGATTTAAAAATCATCTTGCTAATATATCCGAGGAATACGATTACTGCATTATAGATTGCCCCCCGGATATAAACATAAGTATAACCAATGCTCTCGTGGCTTCCGACTACGTGCTTATTCCCGTATCTCCCGACAAAAACGGTTTTGACGGATTAAACCGTGTTTTTACTTCAGTAAACGAAGCACGTGAAAGCAACCCGAATTTAAAAATAGCAGGTTGCTTTCTTACAAGAACAAAACGAGATACTGCATTATTCGAAGGAACTGATGAATTGTTATCAAAATTTGGAGTATATGCAATGAAAACTAATATTAGAAATTCTGTCAAGGTAGGAGAAAGCTCATTTACAGTTCCGCTTGTTATCTCCGCACCAAGATCAACGGCAGCAAAAGACTATACCAAATTGCTTGAAGAATTTCTTGAAAGGATAAAAGACAATGCCTAAATTTGATATTAAAGCCGCCGTTTCTACGGTTAAGGTCAACACCGAAGGAAGCGGCAAAGCATACATAAGAGAAATGCTTGACACGTCAAGCCGTGTCGTTAAGAAAATCCCTATAGATCTGATCGACGATTTTGACGGACACCCATTTTCAGTTAAGGACGACGAGGATATGCAGCTTCTCGTTGACAGCATAAAGCAAAACGGAATTATTACGCCTATCGAGGTAAGGCAAAAGGACGGTGGAAGATATGAGCTTATCTCCGGACACCGTCGGCGCAGAGCTTGTCAGATAGCCGAGAGCTCCGAGATCCCTGCTATCATAGAAGAGCTTACCGACGAGGAAGCAACCATACGAATGGTTGACGCAAATCTGCAACGTGAGAAGATCCTGCCTTCCGAAAAAGCCTTTGCTTACAAAATGAAGCTTGAGGCTCTGAGAAAACAAGGCGGACAAAGCGGACAAAAGCTACGCGATCTTATAGGTGACGGAGAAAGCGGAAGAACGGTACAGAGGTATCTTGCGCTTACCCGTCTTATTCCCGAAATGCTTGAGCTTGTGGATAACGGAAAAATGCCGGTAACTGTAGGCGCAATTCTTTCATCTATACCGCACCCCTGCCAAGAGGTTTTATTGCCATTTGTTAAAGAAAAGATGCCTAACGCATATATGGCGGTAGAGCTTAGAGATCTTCCAAAGTTAAATATCTTCAACGAAGAAAACATAAAACGTGTTCTTTACGAAATGCCAAAGCGCGCCCCCTCAACACCTAAAAAGGAAGATGACGAAAATATAAAAACACGTCTTACAGAGCTTTTGAATAAATACGAAAACGAGTCTAATATCGAGCAAAAAGATATTTTTGATAACTACGTTTCGGTGGACACGATGTCCACCGAAGCTAAAAAGCCTAACAAGGTGGACACGATGTCCACCGATATTCCGAATTGGAACGGTGACGATAACCAAGCAATGAAAGGCTATATTCTTAAAGCTATTGACCTTTGGAATAAAGAATATCCTGCTACAGTATTTACAAAGGAAATGACAGACAACCTGCTCACCGCTCTGCGTTGGGCAACAGACGAGCTCACCGCAGAAGAAGCATACCGCTACTACGAAAAGAGGTAAGCTATGAAAAAAGCATTATTGAAGCTGATACCTATGTTCTCAGCTCTGCTCTGTACCGCTCTGATCCTCGCTTCCTGCGCCGACACAGATCTTGCCGTTACCGTCACAGATAACGGCGGAACGATAGCTTACAGCTACAGCGTTGACAAGGAGATTGCCGACGAGCATTTTGGTACAGAGCTTCCCGACGGACTCACAGCTTGCGAGATAGACGAGATAGACGGACTTATCTGCTACGTCTTTAGTGAGAGCTTCACGGCGCAGAGCTTTGACGAGCTTGAAGATAAGCTTTGCAATATCACGCTTTACGGTGAGGACGGAATGAACGTCTTTAGCTCTGCATCGGCAAACAGTACAAGCCTCAGACTTACCGTCAATCCCTGCGTTACAGAGGATATCAAGGATATAGCACTTATACAAGGTGCGGATCTTACCGAGCTTACAAAGCTAACTCTTACAGTAACGATGCCCTATGAGATAGAGCAATATTCCGAGGGTACGTTATCCGAGGATAAAAAAACTCTTACGCTTGAGCTCTCAAACTTCGACACAGAAAAGAGCATCGAGCTGAAATGCGCAGAGGAAACGACCGAAACAAAGTCGCCGCCCGTAACCGTTCAGCCAAAAGAGCCCTCAATGCTGCCTTGGATCTTAGGCGGTGTATTTATCACTTTAGCAGTTATCGGTGCGATAGTTATGCTCTCTGTATTTCTTGTGACCCGAAGAAAGCGCAGACAAGCCGAGGCTATGCCCGATACTCCAATAGACAAATTTTAAAAACATAAACAGAAAGAGGAAATCAAAATGAAAAGAAACAAAATTATCAAGGTATTATCATTCGCAGCAGTAGCTATACTGCTTCTCACAATGTTCGCGCTTCCTATAAGTGCAGAGGAAACAGCCGTACAGAGTCCGCAAATACAGATCAACCCCGATTTTAACCCTAATACACTTCTTCGTGTTATCGTTAATTTCGTAGTTGGCATATTGGCATTACTCGGCGCACTTTTCGGCGGTTGGAAGCTCGTTATGGGACAGATAAACGACGATCCAAAGGAACGTAACGGCGGTATTATCGTTTTGGTATTGTGCCTTGTAGCAGGTGCATTGATCCTTGTCGTTTTCAATTCTGTTTTTAAGTAATATGAAACGCTTACTTATTTTATTTGTGGTTATCGTGACGGCTCTGTCACTCCTTGCTTTGCCTATAGCGGCAGATGAAGTGTCTGATGCAGATGCTCCAAAGGAAACAGAGGTTATAACAAACGAAAATAATAAAGCTTGCGAACACTTCGACAGTAACGGCGACAAAGATCATAGATGTGATATCTGTGGTATGCAAATAATAGGATGTATATTTAATACTGAAGGAATTTGCGAAGAATGCGGATCTTCGATTGATATTATATCTAGCTTAAATAATCTTATAAAGGAACTTGAAAAAATTATCAATATATTCAAAGACCCTGAGCGCATATTAGAATTGATCGTAATTGATATCAGCAAAATTAAAGAAGGAACGTTTTTTGTAACATTGCTAAACGGTGGATATAACTATTTTAGTGGTAAAGAGAACTCTATCAATTTAATGATATCTACGTTATATAACATCACATATCCTATAGGTATTGTTGTTATGGTTCTCGCTTGGGTGTTCGGTCTTGCAAAAAATAGCACGAATACCGCCTTGGATATCAAGGATAAAAATTCTTTAATACATTCGATGTTAGGACTTGGAATAGGCTTAGCCGCAATGACAGTATCACCCTACGTTCTGACGGTATTGACAAGTATATCTAATTGGCTATGCGTAAGTATTTCAAGTATATCAATAAAAACGTGGACAATAGATATTCTTAATAATCTTACAGAAGCACTCAGGAATTCTAAGACTGCAAGTGATTATGAAGTCAATCTGTATTTCTTAAAAGGTGCATTAGGAGCTCAAGGTTTATACAGTATAATCGTTGTAATAGTTATTGAATTTGTATTTTGTCTCAATATGCTGTGGCTTGCTTTGCTTCAAGTAGTATCCCCTATATTTATAGGTCTCTGCGCAAGCGGTATAACTCGAAAGTTCACCTTTAATTTCACCAAGGAATATTTTAAGGCATTACTTATGCCTATACTAAGCTTGATATATATAGCATTATCTAAAGCTATGTTAGCCACAGACAATTTATATTATATAGGATTACTTTCTTTGTTGTTTTCCCTTGTCCTCTCAATCTCCACCCTTGGCATTGCCGGCAAGAAGCTCGACAAGCTTATCAATTAAGGAGCAGATTATGAAGAAAGCACTAAAAAAAGATATAACACGTTACGATGAAAAAATGAAGCTCAGAGTAGATCTCGCAACCTTAAAGGCTGTGGGTATATCTGTCGCTGTAGCCGCGCCTATATTCCTGCTCCTTTATTTCACGGCAGGAATGATCCCTGCGGTATTCGTATCATTTATTGCAGCTCTTGCGCTTGTAATACTTCAGATCGGCAAGATCGACGGCATTTCTCTTGCTCAGTATATCGGAAAAATGATACGTTTTGTGTTTTTTCCGAAGGAACGCAAAAAGCACTACTCACACGACGGCGGCGAATACCGCATACAAGTTATGACCGAGCGAGAGCTCAAACAAAAAGAAAGGAAGATCTTAAATGAAAAAAAGAAAGGTAAATAAAACCGTCAAGCGTTCGCGAAGCGGCAAAGCCGTCATAAAGAACGCGCAAGACGCAGTTCCTTTTCTTGAATGGTTTGAAAACAAACTTTTCAAGATAACGGAAAACACCTATTCCCTTATATGCTCCTTTAATAACGCAGGGTATCTCTCAAAGACCGAAGCCGAGAAGGAGCGTAAATATAAAAGATACCGTGAGATTCTTTGCAATATCCCCTCGAATATCCACTACGAAGAAATAGTATATAACTGCCCCGTAAGTGCCGACGCATACGTTGAGGCGGTAGCGTCAAGAAATACCTACGCGGATAAATACGAAAGAGCCTTTTTCGAGGTTCAAAGAAAATTTGTAGGTGAGGTTGACAAGGATCACTCGATACAAAAATACTTACTCGTGCTATCGGTAGACGTCGAGGGATCTGAAAGCCCCTACGGTAAGCTTCAAGAAGCATATATTACTATATCCGAAAAGTTCAAGGAAATGGATAGCAGCCTTACGGTGCTCTCCCCCGAAGAAGTCTTTGCGGAGCTCTACCGCGCATATAACCCCTTCGGCGCGGATATGCTGCCTATTCCTTCGGATATATACAAAAAGGGCTTGACCGTCAGAGATCTTATAGTACCCGACGGAATAGCCTATGAGAACGACCATATCATACTTGGCGAGCATTACGCGCGAGTATTGGCTGTCAGCACCTACGGAGCTATCGCATCGGATAACTTTATACATACCCTATCAAATAACGATCTGCACGTCTATATTACAAAGCATATAGATCACGTCGAGAAAAGCGCGGCTATCGAGCAAGTAAGAAAGCAGCTCAACGAACTTGTAGGCAGAAAAGGTATGCGCGAGGATAAAAACAGACATATCCCTATAGAGCTTCAGCGTTCTATCGAGGGCTGCAACGAGCTCTTAGACGAGCTTTCGGGCGGCGAGGAATTTTTGCGCCAAACCTTCTACGTTACGGTATTTGCAAAAACAAAAGAAAAACTCAATGCCGATTGCGAACGTATAAAGAGCACCGCTCTGTCGTTGGGCTCTATGCTCCGCACGGTCACGCTTCAGACCGAGGAAGCTTTTAAATCTATTCTGCCCCTCGGTAAAGACTATCTTGTAAGACATCAATTCCTACTTGCAGGAGAAGCGGCGGTTATGACACCGTTTGCCTATGAGAGCTATTTTGACACAAACGGCTTTTACTACGGCGCAAACTACTACAGCCGTGAACCTATCATACGAAATCGTAAGCTTGACAAGGCTTGTCACGGCTTTGTTTTCGGTAATACGGGATCGGGTAAAGGTATGTGGACTAAGCACGAAATATCAAACGTTATTTGGCAACCCTTCTGCAAGAATGACGACGTAATTATTATAGATCCTTCAACAGAATATATCCCCTTGGCAAAAGCCGCAGGCGGCACCGTTATCGAGCTTTCTGCCGACGGTGACACGCATATCAATCTTCTTTTTGTCTCGGAAAAGGCAAAGGAGCTTGAAGGTGAGCATACCGCTAAAACCTCTAAAATAAGTAGCCTTATAGCTATTCTTTCTGAGCTTAAGGGCTCGATGCTCGATCAAAACGAAAGAAGCATTATAGACGAGGCGGCATTAGAGGTGCTTGACAAAAACGGCGCAACGCTCAGAACTCTTTACGATAAGCTTGCATCTATGGAGTCACAAGCCGCAAGAGATATGACAGTTTGGCTCAAGCGTTACGTTGAGGGCAGCGTTACGCTCTTTGCAGGTGAGGACACCACCGAGCAGGACAAGGCGGCAAAGATAACCGTATTTGACGTACACAAGTTACCTTCCGACCTGCGCAACGCCGCTATGGTCGCTATGATCGAGCGCATTGAAGAACGTCTTATGCAGAACTTTACCAAAGGCAAATACACTTGGGTATATATCGACGAGATGCACCGCTACTTCGATTCGGACAGAAACCCTTACGCTGCAGAGCGTTTTGCGCGTCTCTATTCCGAAGCACGTAAATACGGCGGTATTATTACGGGTATTACACAGCTTCCCAAAGCTGTACTCGCAAGTCGCGACGGTGCAACTATGCTTTCAAACTCTCACTTTGTTGTGTTCTCTGAGCTTGATGAAAGCAACATCGATGCTATTGCCGATCTTTACGGTCTTAATGAAGAACACCGCCGCACCCTTTATTCCGCAGACGTTGGACAATACGTGCTACGCACTCACAACGCGCCGATCTCGGTTAAGCTTCTCTATCCCGGCGCAAAGGAGAGCGAACGCAACGAAATGTTTGACCTCTTTAATACGTCATTCGGGGGCTGATTATGGCACGAAGTAAAAACTACGTAAGCGGAAGCAAGAGCACTAAAAAGCCGTTCTTGATATTTTCTGCCATAGTAATATCTATAGCTACCCTGCTATCCTTGCTTGCCCTATGGTCCTTTTATTCCTGCGCACGTGCAGGAATAGTAAAGGACACGGGCATCATATCGATATTGACGTGGGCAGGACTTATATTTTCAGTACCGCTTTGCGTTTTAGATCTCTACACCTTAAAATTTATAATAAGTCATTGTTACGTAGTGATTGCTGTAGATGCCGCCACGGCATTATTGCTTTTATTTTTCTTAATGAACAATGGCAACTTCAAAGGCAACGAGCACGGCTCTGCGCATTGGGCGAATAAATCCGAAATGCGCGTATTTGCAAAGAAAGAAAACAATATGCCTCTTGCAGATAAGGTATATCTGACAAAAGAAGCCGAAGCTGCAAACAATAACGTATTCGTACTTGCCGCTCCCGGCGGCGGTAAGTCCTTCAGAGTAATTATACCTGCGATCGAGGCTTTAACAAGACCGGGAACAGAACAAGGTAGCTTCTTCTGCACCGACACAAAGGGTGCGCTTTACCGCGACACCGTCAAAATGGTACGCGACCGAGGTATCAAGACCTATCTTTTAAACCTCTCAGATCCTTGGTATTCAAACCGTTACAATCCTTTATATAACGTACACCCCGGTAGAAAGGTTACAGAGATAGCAAAGCTCGCTCTTGCCTACACTAAGAACGTGCGCGACGAGGAAGCCTCTGCCGGTGACGGTATATGGGAAGATACCTTCAGACAGCTTATGTCTGCCGTATGGTTCTATCAATACGACTTTGCTATAAATCCTATCACAAAGAAAAAAGAAACGAAAGCTCTGTGGCGTACCGCCGAGCTTATACAAAGTCTTTTTGTAGGAGAAAAAGGCAGGATAGACGAAAATTCCGAGCTTGCGCGTATCGTTGAGGCGGTACGCCGCATAGATCCTCTGCATCCTATGATTGCAAGCTACGATTTCGTAGCGGCAGGAGCGGCTGAGACCGTAGCGTCGGTAATATTCACGGCAGGCTCAAAGATCTCGATATTTACCTATCCTGAGATTGAGAGTATGACGAGGGATAACGATATATTTATAGACAAGCTTTTTGAAGAGCCCTCGGCAGTATATCTTAACTTTGAGGTAGGCTCACCCTTTAAGGCTATAGCCGCGCTCTTTATAGAGCAGCTATTTTCAAACGCATACTACTGCGCCGAGCGAGGCGAAGGCGGAGCTTTACCCCGACCCTTCAAATTCTTTCTTGACGAGCTGCCGAATATCTGCCGAATACACTCTTTACCGCAGATCGCATCAACGTGCAGGTCTTATAATATAGATCTTGTTATCTCGGTACAATCGATGCAACAAACAAAGGCTATGTTCAAGGACGCTGAAAAAACGCTTATGAATAACTGCGTAACTCACATTTATCTCGGTACGGGCGAATCCGATGCGCTAAAGGATATATCCGAAGCACTTGGAAAGACCACGATCGAGGAGACCTCGCACTCGCACCAAAAGAGCGGACAAGGCGGAAGCTCTGACAGCGACCGTGGACTTGGCAGAGAGCTTGCGCTCCCCTCGGAGATCTACTCCTTGCCTAACAAATACGCGATCGTAAAGATGCAACATCATCCGCCTATCTTTGCCGAGAAATTCAAGACAGAAAAAGAAGAGTGGTATTCACTTCTTGGCGGCAAGGGTAACCCCGAAAACAGTTGTGTAATTGAAAAGGACTTTGCCGAGCTTTATACAATACAAAAACACGAATACGAGAGCGAGAAGCAGGAACGCCGCGAGGCACGGATAAAACAAATAGAAGAAATGGACGGTAAATTATGATAGAGCGCAAAGACAGTAATTTTTACACGCAAGCTCTGCGTGAGCTTTTGGCAAAAGAAAGTGAGCTTGAGACGGCTCTGCGCCGACTTGAAAACTCGCAGATGCCAAAAAATAAGACGTTGCGTTTGCAGCACGTAAACAAAATGCTCTCCCTCAGCCGTGAGCTTGGCGAGGTTCGAGATCTGAAAGTCGTCTACCTTTGGGAGCTTGAAAAGCTCAAGGACGATGTTGCCGACTTTGATAGTGAGGAATACTGCGAATGTGTAGGATATTGCTATGAAAAGAACATATACGTCAGCGGCAAGGGTGAGATACTTTACCTCGATACCGACGAAAACGGCGCAGATGCGATAGGCGATCCTGCGTTTGACCCCACGGCTCTGAAGCCCATAGACACGCTGCCCGAAGCCGAAAAGGCTATGATACTAAATTATCTTGACGAGGCGGAAAGCACTCCGCTTTGGTTCAAGCACAGAAATGATTGAAAGGAGAAATGAAGATGAAAAGCTATCTTAAAATTTTATTTTTGTCTTTGATAATATCCGCAACCTTTATCTGCGCCGTCGGATGCGGCGGAGAGATAGACGTTCCCGACGAGAGCAAGGATGCGGAAACAGAAGCAACAGATGAAGCTACAGATGAAAGCGATTCTGATGAAAGCGCATCTGCCGAGTGTGCGCACGTATACGAGGGCGAAAAGGTGCTCTTAGCGGCTACCTGCACAAAGGAAGGAATCTTAAAAAAGACCTGCACCGCTTGCGGCAAGAGCATAAGCGAAAATATACCTAAAACGGCGCACACCGAGGTGACCGACAAAGGAACTGCCGCTACCTGCACCGAATCGGGAATGACCGACGGAAAGCATTGCAGCGTATGTAACGCTGTTACCGTCGAGCAAAAGCCTATTGCAGCTCTCGGACATAAGGAAGTAGTTGACGAGGCGGTAGAGGCTACCTGCAGCGTGCCCGGTAAGACCGAGGGTAAGCATTGCGGTGTATGTGAGACGGTGCTTGTAGCTCAAACACCTATTACCGCAGAGCATACCACAATAAAAAGAACGTGGCACCCCGTTACGTGCAAGGAAAACGGTGCGGTCGAGCTTTACTGTAATAAATGTAACACAGTCAGAAGCTACGAGACGATACCTGCAGAACACTATTCAACCGAACACGAGTATGCAAAGATCGAAGGCTTATGCACGGGCTTTAAGCACGGTGACAAGTGTGAGCTTTGCAATACACGCTTTATTGCACCCGGAACGTATACGGTAATGGGATCAATAACCGAAAGCTATAATATATTTGGGGCATTTCTCGACCGATGGACGGGTAAGGAACGCTTCAGCTTTGATTACAAGATAGGCGACAAGACCTATAGTGCGCAGAGCTTTGGAGTTGCAAAGGAAGATACAAAATACTTTATAGAGATCGACGGCGAAAAGCTTGAAGCTCTTGACAGCATCGTTATAACCATTACCGAAGAATATCTTGCTGAGGTAAGCGACGATTTCTATAACGAAATTTTCCTTAAATATTTTGAAAAAGGCGAATACGCACTCTCGGGTAAATATACGTGGTATGACGAAGGCAATCTTGTACATTTTACTGATATTGAGCAAGACATAAACTTTACTTACACCCCTAAAAATTCTACATCAACAAAGGGAACAAAAATAATAGTCGTAGAGCAAGTGAATGAACCTATCGTAGTAAAAAGCGTTATACGCTATGACACATACTACCAACCTGCAATATCTTGGGAAAGTGACCCAAAAACCGAATGGATCTATAACGTTGAACGAGAGATAGATTTCGGCGCGGAATCTCAAACCGTATCTAAGGAATTCTTTGAGTGGTTCACCAAGGTTGCCGAAAAGCAAGTAGCCTAAAATTTATGCCCTCGATGCTCCGAGCATCGAGGGCGGAAGGATGAAAAAATGAAAAGACCTCAAAACTTTGACGAGCTTTTAAATATAGCCAAAAATCGCCCCGACGTTCACGGCGCACTCTCACAGCTTGGCATAAGCCTTAAGCGCGTAGGTCATTCTATGGGCGGTGTACGTTGGCAGACCGAAACGAAAAGCGGAACGTCGGGTGATCTCTCTGCCGTAGCCTTTATCGAGAAGCCCGACGGCTCTTGGATAATCTTTGATAACAAGGGGCGCACCGGACAGCAATCTATGAATGCTATAATCTGCTTACGTGAGATATTCGGAGTAAGCTTTGACGATGCGGTGTATATGCTTTCGGGCGGAGCTCCTTCTGCTCCCGTAGAAAAACCTCAAAAGCTTACGCTTGAGCGTAAGGCAGAACCGCAAGAGAAACCTACATACACACCGCCTACACCTGCACCCGATAAGCTACGCAACGTTAAAGCCTATCTTATTCAGACGCGCAAGCTGCCTAAAGAGCTTGTACTGCCTCTGATCGAGAGCGGCAGGATCTACTCTACTTATTATGAAAATCCCGAAACGCATAAGCAAACGTTAGTATGCGGATTTAAAATAACCGACGAGAACGGAAACGACGTAGGCTGTGATAGCTGTTCTCCGCAACCCCAAATTAAGTTTAAGCATCTATTTACCGGCAGTAACGCTGACTACGCTTGGTGCTTTCCCTACGAGATAGAAGAAATAACGGCAGAAACACCTATATTCTTCTGCGAAGCTCCTATTGATACTATGAGCCTTTGCGCTCTGAGCGGTACGCCCGGTGTTTACGTATCAATGGCAGGACTAAAGGATCGCACGTTTACCTCTGTAGCTGAGAAGCTCGGCGGTAAGCCTATTATCTGCGTTGACAACGACGAAGCCGGTGATAAGTTTGCCGCGCGACACCCCGACGTCACGCGCATGGTCGCGCCCTACGGTAAGGATTGGAACGACACCTTAAAATATTACGTTGAAAACAAC
>JAEIGA010007333.1_pt1 | contig 16765 bp, 15 predicted proteins | sample 9270691 | NCBI WGS metagenome assembly JAEIGA01 (sample SAMN17057246, study PRJNA624740) | gut metagenome | biome: biome; isolation source: fecal sample | host: Bos grunniens | place: China: Xizang | collected 2019
AACGGGTTGGAAATACACGCCATCAGACGGTGAGTAACCTTGGATCTTTCCGTAGGCAACGCGGAGGGTCAGGTTGGCATCCGGATAGAAAGCTTTCAGGGGCTCATATTCCATTTGACCACGCATGTAACTGCTGTACAAGTCGCGAATTTCGCCTTGGATGCGGCGGGTTACCGGAAGGATTTCTTCGTTGTACCAGGTTTGGAAGGCAATGCCCATTTCCAAAGCCGGATCAGAGCTTAAATCCGATTGTGGAGTGAGGGCTGCGGTGCGTTCGCGGTCAATAAACACCGATTGGGAGAAGAGGTGTTCCGCCCAAGCTTCGATGGATCCGTGTTTTTTGTACAAGGCTTGGTAGTACTCCGGTTTGAAGTTGTCCGGTACCGATTGGTGGTATTCGTTCATGATGGCCACAAAACAGTCCTTGTCGATGGGCAGGTAGTAATCCTTGTAGAAAGCTTCGATTTGGTTGGCGAAATCTTCCGGGTGTTGGTGGAGGGTGTTTTGGCAGGTTTGCGCAAAACGGATCAATTCCACGGTGCGGACGGTTTCGTTGTAATAATCGGTTGCGAAAGAATAGGGTTCCAAGATTTGGTACAACGAATCAAGCTTGTTCACAATCGGAGCATAGCGGGTACCGCGGGCCCAGAGTTGGAAACGTTTTTCGTAGACCTTCTTGTTGGAGATGGTGTTCATCTTGCGGATGCCTTTCATTTCGCCTTGCCATTTTTTCCAGGCATTGGCAACTCCTGCATTTTTGGAAGAGTATTGGATGCGTACGGCTTGGTCTGCATCCATGTAGCGTTTCTGGATATCCAGACGCAGGGTGCGGAGTTTGATCTTGTGAGGGTTGGATACTTCTGCGATGTAATGTACTTCGCTGGAGTGGATGTATTCACGGGTGCTGCCCGGGAATCCATAGACAAATGTGAAATCGCCTTCTTTTACCCCTTTGAGGGAGATTTTGAAATGGCGTTTGGGTTGGTAGGGCACATTGTCCGCTGCGTATTCTGCCGGGTTGTTGTTGGCATCGGCATAAATCCGGAAGATCGAGAAGTCGCCGGTATGACGCGGCCACATCCAGTTGTCGGTATCGCCCCCAAACTTACCGATGGAAGACGGGGGAGCTCCTACCAGACGTACGTCGCGGAATTCACGGTATACAAACAAAAAGTATTGGTTGCCATAGTACATGGCTTCCACGGTTGCGCGGAGGCCGTTGCCTTCGGCCGTGGCTTGGTGGATCAACCGTTTGGAGTTGGACCGGATGATGGAGTCGCGAAGGATATCGTTCATGGAGGAATTCGTGCCGACCAGGACTTGGTTGGTTACGTCTTCCATACGGTCCAGGAAGCTGACGCTCAGTCCCGGGTTCGGCAATTCTTCATCACGGGTCATGGCCCAGAATCCGTCTTTCAAGTAGTCGTGTTCAACGGAACTGTGGTATTGGATCTGACCGTAACCGCAGTGGTGGTTGGTCAACAGCAGGCCTTCGTCAGAAATCAGTTCGCCCGTGCAGCCCCTTCCGAACAGCACGACGGCGTCTTTGAGGGAGGCTTGGTTGATGCTGTAAATGTCGTTGGCATCCAATTTGAATCCTTTGGCTTGCATGTCTTGGATTCGTTGGGAAATCAGGGAGGGAAGCCACATACCTTCGTCGGCAATCAAAGGCAACGACAGAAGGAGTGAAAAGAGGAAGCAAAGGCTTTTTTTCATTGATTTTCGGGTGTCTGGATAGGTGTTAATATATCGTACAAAAATAGCATTTTTCAATTATAATCTCTAATTTTGGTCATCAAAATAAACGAGTATGAACAAACTTTCACGTTATATTGTCGTCGCCCTCGCGGTCGCTGTCATTGCGTTTTTGGCGTGGTACTTCAGTTCTGTCCTGGTGTACATCGTCATTTCGGTGGTCATTTCCTTGATTGGAAAACCCTTGGTCCGTTACATGCGCCGCTTGAACATCGGTAAGTTCCAGATCCCGGCACCGTTGGCGGCCTTTGTCGCGCTGGTGTTGATTTTTGGCGTGTTGACCGGTTTCTTCGTCTTCCTGACTCCGATGGTGGTCAGCCTGTTTCAACAGATACACGGCTTGAACCTGGACGTGCTGGTACAGGATACAACCGGTCCGTTGGCAGAGCTCAATGCAACGTTGAAGGCCCTCATTCCGTCTTTGCCGGCTGATTTTTCAGTGGTTTCCTCTGTGGTGGAGGCCATTCGGGGATCGCTCTCGTTTTCGATGCTTTCCGATGTGATCGGTGGGGCTGCGACCTTCCTGATGGATTTTGCCATTGGTTTGTTCTCGGTAATCTTCATCTCCTATTTCTTTCTGTTGGATGAAAATACCTTTACCCGGATGTTGCAGGCGCTGGTGCCCGACAAGTTTGAACAGAACATTTCCCGGGCCTTGGATTCCATCAACAACCTCTTGATCCGTTATTTCTTGGGGATTTCGTTGGAGACCGTCCTGATTACGCTGTTGAATACGGTGGGATTGTATTACATTGCCGGTTTGGATTTTTCCATGTCGGTGGTGCTGGCTTTCATTTCCGGGGTGGTCAATGTCATTCCCTATGTCGGTCCGTTGACCGGAGGTGCCTTCGGATCCATCATCGGTTTTGTTTCTCAATACAGCCAGCTGACCGATACTTCGATGGTCTTTTATTTTCTGACCTTGGTGGCCATTTTTGTGGTGACTCACTTGGTGGATGTGTTTGTGTTCCAGCCTTATATCTATGCGAATAGCGTCAAGGCCCATCCCCTGGAAATTTTCATTGTCATCCTTTTGGCAGCCAACATTGGCGGAATCATCGGTATGCTCGTGGCCATTCCTTCCTATACGGTCATCCGGGTATTTGCCGCTGAATTTTTCTCGCAATTCAAACTGGTCCAACGCTTGACGGAAAACATAAAAGAAGAGGCTGAGTAATCAGCCTCTTCTTTTGTATTCTTGTCAGGAGCAATGTGCTATTCGTGACCGTAGCTGCTGCCGTCAAAGCAGTGGGTACAGATGCTGCATTTCGGGAGACCGATGGCTTCTACGATGTGTTCTACGGTGTTGAATTCCAAGGTTGCAACCTTCAATTCTTCGCGGATGTGTTCCACCAAACTGTTGTATTCCGGAGTGCCGGGGGTGGCATAACGGTCCAAGTTGCGGTCGTGGGCCCCTTCTTTGCTTTCGATGAACCGGCGGGCAATGAGTTCCAGCGGTCCTTTGGAAGAGGAGAAGTTGAGGAAGGGACAAGGATGCAACAGGGGCGGACAACTGATGCGGATGTGGATGTCCTTGGCACCGTATTCGTACAAGTGGTTGACGTTGTCCTTAAGTTGGGTACCGCGAACAATGGAGTCGTCGCAGAAGACGATTTTCTTTTCACGCAGCAGCGAGATGTTCGGAATCAGTTTCATTTTGGCAATGAGTTTCCGAACGCTTTGATCTTGGGGAGTAAAGCTTCTCGGCCAGGTCGGGGTGTATTTTACAATTGCATTGCGGAAGGGAATGCCTTTTCCTTGGGCAAAACCGATGGCCATGCAGGTTCCTGAGTCCGGAATGGAGGCGGCAACATCGATATCTGCTTTGTCTTGGCAACCCAAACTATATCCCAAATGGTAGCGGACTTGGTCCACGTTGATGTTTTCGTACGAGCTCGCAGGATAACCGTAGTACACCCACATGAACGAGCAGATTTGCATTTCTTTGCGGGCCGGAACACAAGTCTTGTATCCTTCGGAGGTGATGTGAACCGCTTCGCCCGGGCCTAAGATGTAGCATTGTTCATAACCCAGGTTGAGTAAACTGCAGGTCTCCGAAGCAATGGCGTAGTCTTTGCCCTCTTCGGTGACTTTCTCGGCCAAAATGAGCGGGGTGCGTCCGTAGCGGTCGCGGCTGGCAATGATGCCGTTCTCAGTCAGAATCAAGAACGAGCAGGAACCTTTGACTGAGTTCTGAACGTTCACAATGCCTTCTTCAAAGGTAGCCGACTCGGAGATCAAACGGGAGATCATTTCTGTCGGGTTGGTCTTGCCGGAACTCAGTTCGGTGAAGGCTTTGCCCCGAGAGAGCATTTCTTTTTCGAGCGCTTCGATGTTGGCAATCTTACCGACGGTTGCTACTGCGTAGCGTCCCAAGTGGGAATTTAGCAAGATGGGTTGGGCATCCGTGTCACTGATGACTCCGATGCCGGAGTTCCCGATGTATTTGGGTAGGTCTTCCTCAAACTTGATGCGGAAGTAGGAGTTTTCGATGTTGTGGATGTCGCGGGCAAAAACGCCGTTGCCGTTGTAAACAGCCATCCCGCCCCGTTTTGTTCCTAAATGTGAATGATAATCAGTACCGTAGAACAAGTCATTCCGGCAATTTTTTTTGGAAACTACGCCAAATAATCCTCCCATGGGTGTGATTCTTTAAATGTTAGGTGGCAAAGATAGAAAAAGATGCGTAAAATGGGTGGGGATTCTTTAGGAAAATTGTCGGATGATGGCGACAATTTTTAGGAGCAAATTCAGAGGAAATTGTAACACAACAAAGTAGCCGTCCCAAGTGGGAACCAATTTTTTTAGTAGAAGAACCAAGGGAAGGCATTGGATGACCCAGGCGGTGAGGGGTGCTGCCAGCAGGTTAGCCAGTTGGAAGGCTAGGGGGATGGAATGGAATCTTAGGAGGAGAATAGGCAGGGTGGAAAATTGGCAGGATAAGGTGATGCTCAGTGTTTTCCAAAGATGGTTTGCTCCTTGAAACAGTCGGTTTTGCCAGCGGTTGCAAGCCTCGATGTTGACTTGTTTTTCCAATAGTTTCTCCAGGATCGGATGGATGAGGAAGATGCCGAGCATGGCTAGGTATGATAGCTGAAATCCCAGGTCCAAAGGTGCCGTTGGGTTGCTGCAGATCAGTACGAGAGCGCTGATGGAAAGGGCTTGCAGGCCGTTTTTCGGTTCCTCTTGCCAGCCGGAAATTTCGTAGCAGGTGCACATGAGTACGGCTCTTGCAATCGAGGGGCTCAGGCCGGTCACCAAGGCATACAACCACAAGAGTAGGAGGGTGCAGCCGCCTCGGATTTTTGCGGCACGGCCGCCCCGTCCCGGCAGGAAGAATAGAAGTTTTTGCAGGAACTTATACAGGATGCCGATGTGCAGGCCGGAAAGGGCGAGCAGGTGGGCGACGCCGGTCGTTTGAAAGTCTTTTTTTGTCTCGGGTTGCAGGTGGGTCCTGTCGCCGCAGGTTAGGGCAATGATGACCCCGGTTTCTGATGGAGGACATTGAAAATGAGAAAGTTGTTCCTTAAGGTAATGGCAGGTTTGCTGGTGAATCCTTTCAAAGTGCTGCTCGATTGTAGAGGCTTCTTCAGGAAGGAGCTCGGACAGCCGAGCCTGGCAGCCGAACACCCCTCCGCAGAGGAGGGCCAACAAGAAGATTCGGTGTTGTTTTGGGACCTTTCGCAAGAGCATGAGCACCCCCCCGGCCAATAGGAACAACGGCGTTCCAATCCAGGCGAGGGAGGAGGAGGTGATGCGGTGTGCGACCAGCAGGGAGAGAAGACAGATCCAGGTGAAATGGAAGAGATTGGGAAAGGGGGTCTGAGACGTTTTCATGAGCTCGCTTTTCCTGCGAAGGAAGGGCTTTTGGAACGAACGGCAAGGAATAATCATAAATATTTTGTCCTCGGCCCTATTCTTTGTATATTTGCGAGATTAGTGAGAGATTTAAAAATTAACTAAAAATATAAATTCAGATGATTATTCTTGTATTGAATTGCGGTAGCTCTTCTTTGAAGTACCAAGTACTTGATATGAAGGGAGACAATGATTTTGATCTTTTGGCAAAAGGTTTGGTTGAACGCATTGGCTTGGACATGGGCGCTGTTTCTCACAGAGCCACTGGCAAAGACAAATATGAGTTGGAAAAACCCATTCCGGATCATACCGAAGGTATTAAGACCGTCTTGGATTTGTTGGTGGATTCCCAATGGGGCGTTTTGGCTTCGTTGAACGATATTCAAGCCGTTGGTCACCGTGTTGCTCACGGTGGTGAAACCTTCCCGGTATCCCGCCTGGTGGACGAAGAAGTAATCGCCGGTATCGAACGTTTGTGCGAATTGGCACCCTTGCACAACCCGGCCAACCTCTTGGGTATCCGCGCGGTTGAGAAATTGATGCCTCAAACTCCTCAAGTAGCTGTGTTTGACACTTCATTCCACCAAACCATGCCGGATTATGCCTACATGTACGCAATTCCTTACAAATACTACGACAAATACAAAATCCGTCGTTACGGTTTCCACGGAACCAGCCACAAGTTCGTTGCTGAAAAAGGTTGCGAATTGGCAGGTTTGGACTTCCACAACAGCAAGGTGGTAACTTGCCACTTGGGTAACGGAGGTTCTGTTGCTGCGGTATTGAACGGCAAATCCATCGATACTTCTATGGGTTTCACCCCGATGGAAGGTGTGATCATGGGTACCCGTGCCGGTAACGTAGATGCTGGTCTGGTAACTTTCCTGCAAGAAAAAGAAGGTTTGGATGCCAACGGCATCAACGCTTTGTTGAACAAGAAGAGCGGTTTCTTGGGCGTTTCAGAACTTTCTTCAGACAGCCGTGACTTGGTGAACGCTGCAGCAGCCGGCAATGAAAAAGCTCGTTTGGTGCAAGAAATGTTCTACTACGGCGTGAAGAAATACGTAGGTGCTTATGCTGCTGCCATGGGGGGTCTGGATATGATCATCTTCACCGGAGGTATCGGTGAAAACGACTACCTCACCCGTCGTGAAGTTTGCAAAGGTTTGGAATTCTTGGGAGTTGAATTTGACGAAGCTGTCAACGAAGGCCTCCGTGGTAAAGACCAAATTTTGAGCAAACCGACTTCACGCGTGAAAGTTGCCTTGGTAACCACCAACGAAGAACTCGTAATCGCACGTGAAACCAAACACCTGGTAAAATAGAATATTAACCTAAAAGTCTTATAAAGATATGATTACTACTTTTGAAGAAATCTTTGAACAATTGCGTTCGAAAACTAAAAAAAGATTGGTAGCGGCTTGGGCCGTTGATGATCACACCATTCAAGCAGCTTACCAAGCTGTACAGTTGGGTATTGTTGAAGCTACTTTGGTAGGTGACGAAAACATGATCAAAGCGGTTTGCGAAGCTGAAAATATTGATATGTCTGTTTTCAAGATCGTGAACGTGGCAGAAGAAATGAAGGCAATCTCTACTGCAGTGGATTTGATCAACGCAGGCGAAGGTGACATCTTGATGAAAGGTCTTTGCTCAACTGACAAATACATGCGTGGTATCTTGAACAAAGAACGTGGTTTGTTGCCTGCAAAAGCTGTGTTGTCACACGTTGCAGTTATGCAAAACCCGAACTACCACAAATTGTTGGTGATCAGTGATATGGCTGTTATTCCTGCACCGGATTTGAAACAAAAACAAGCCATCATGGGTTACTTGGTGAACACTGCAAAAGCATTGGGAATCAAACAACCGAAAGTGGCTCTTATCACTGCAACCGAACAAATGTTGCCGGGTATGCCCGCTTGCGTAGATGCAGCAATTTTGTCAAAAATGGTAGAACGTGGCCAACTCGGTGGAGGTTGCTTGGCTGATGGTCCCTTGGCTTTGGACGTTGCTATTTCCAAAGAAGCGGCTCAAATCAAGAAACTCAAGAGCGAAGTGGCTGGTGACGCTGACTGCTTGTTGTTCCCCAACATCGAATCTGCAAACGTATTCTACAAAGTGAATACCCAAATGAGCGTAGGCGTTCGTCAAGCAGCAATCGTAGCTGGTGCAAAAGCTCCGTGCGTGCTTTCTAGCCGTGCAGACAGCATCGACACCAAGTTGAACTCTATTGCTTTGGCAGCATTAACCGCAAAATAATTGACAAAGATGAGATACATTCTTGCCATCAACCCGGGATCCACTTCTACCAAAATTTCCATCTTTGAAAGTGGAAAAGAAGTGTTTACCAAGACCTTGCGTCACTCTAACGAAGAGTTGGCACCTTATGCATCTGTCATCGAACAATACGATTTCCGCAAAGGAACCATCTTGGCTGCTTTGAAGGAAAATCAAATTGAAGTATCGGATTTGGCTGCTGTGGTAGGTCGCGGTGGTCTTTTGCGTCCGATTCCCTCCGGTGTGTACGAAGTGAACGAAGCCATGATGGCTGACTTGCGTTCTGCACAATACGGAGAGCACGCCAGCAACTTGGGTGGTATCATTGCAGATGCCCTGGCCAAAGAAGCCGGTTGCAAAGCATACATTGCTGACCCGGTTGTGGTGGATGAATTGGATGATGTAGCCCGTGTTTCCGGTCACCCCGAATTCCCGAGACTTTCCATTTTCCACGCATTGAACCAAAAAGCCATTGCAAAACAATTTGCTCGTGAACAACAAAAGGCTTACGAAGATTTGAACCTCATCGTTGTCCACATGGGTGGTGGTGTTTCTGTAGGTACGCACTGCGGCGGTCGCGTCATTGATGTGAACAACGCCTTGAACGGTGAAGGTCCCTTCAGCCCGGAACGTTCTGGTACATTGCCTGCCTTTGCATTGGCAAAAGCTTGTTTCTCTGGTAAATACACCTTGGCAGACATCAAAGCTATGATTGCTGGTAAAGGTGGTTTGGTTGCTTTGATGGGCACCAACTCCTTCCTCGAAGTTGAAAAACGTGAAGAAGCAGGTGATCCTGAAGCAATCTTCTTTACCCAAGCTTATGTTTACAACGTGGCCAAATACATCGGTGCTGCTGCTACCGTCCTTTCTGGTAAGGTAGATGCAATCCTGATTACCGGTGGTATTGCTTACGGTAAGAAATTGTGCGAAGACATCAAAGCTCGCGTAGGTTTCATCGCTCCGGTATTTGTTTACCCGGGTGAAGATGAAATGGCTGCTTTGGCTGGCAATGCACAAGCTGTTTTGGATGGCCAAGAAACTCCGAAAGAATACTAGTCCATTCGATACCATCATAAATATGGGAGCTGATTTTTTCAGTTCCCTTTTTTTATGCTTTCTTTCTTCTCGTTTTTTGTCGTGTCTGAGAATGTGGTTGTGCGGTATTTTACTTTTTTACAACCACTACTTCATGCGCGACAGGTCGATGGTCCCGTTGTCGATGTCGCGTATGATGTCCTGGTAGCCGATTTCGAAAATCTGCAGGGCATTTTCCAAGTCGAACATACCGTATTTCAAGGCTTCTTCCACTTCAATGAGAAGGTCGCAGGCCGCCTTGTCGTCCACCGTATTGGCTTTGGATATGTATTGGTACGAGCGTTCGGCAATGAATTTCAAGTTGTCTTTGTATTCCGATACGAGCGGGCTGACGTTTACTCCGATGATGAAGTCGCATTCCTCACGGATGACGGAAACCGGAAAGTTTTTGAAAAGTCCTCCGTCGACGTAGTGCACCCCGTCGATCACGATCGGTTCAAAGAAAATAGGGACGCAGCAGGAGGCCATGATGCGCGGGGCTAACTCTCCTTGGTCAAACACGTGGTAGGTGCCGTTGTCGAAATCCGTAGCAACGATGCGCAAGGGCAGTTGCAGGTCTTCAAAATTTTGCACCGGAAGGCTATGCTGAAGGAAGTTGAGGGTGTCTTTGTGGGAGAAGATACCCGCTCCGAACCGCAGGCCTGAGAGGTTCAAGAAATCTTTTTTGTCGTGCTTGATAAACTCCTCGCAGATTTGTTTGGGTGACAGCCCTGCCGCATAGAATGCGCCAACAATGGATCCGGCACTGGTACCCGCAATGATGTCCGGACGGATACCTGCTTCCTCCAAGGCTTGTAGTACTCCAGCGTGGGCAAATCCTTTGGCACCGCCGCCGCTGAGTACCAATCCAATTTTATACTTTTTATTAGGAATCATAATTCGTAAGCTTTGGTCAAAAGTACTGAAAAAATCATACCTTTGTGGCATGAACGGCAAAATTCCTTCTGAATTAGGGACCGCTAAGATTGGTAAGCTGCTTCGTCAGTATGCGATCCCTGCCATCATTGCAATGACGGCATCTTCTCTTTACAACATGGTGGACAGCATCTTCATTGGGCAAGGTGTGGGACCCTATGCAATTTCAGGATTGGCTTTGACCTTCCCGTTGATGAACCTGGCAACTGCCTTTGGGACCCTGGTGGGTGTCGGGGCCTCAACCTTGTTGTCAGTGCTGCTGGGACAGAAGAACTACGAGGTCGCCCGCCGCGTGTTGGGCAATGTGGTTATTCTGAACTGCATCATCGGGGTTGTGTTTGCAACCTTTACCTTGATCTTCCTGGATCCGATTCTGTATTTCTTTGGGGCCAGTGACCAGACCATCGGTTATGCGCGGGACTACATGGTCATCATCCTGTTGGGGAACGTGGTTACACACATTTATTTCGGTTTGAACTCGTTGCTCCGTTCATCCGGCCATCCCAAGCAGGCGATGGTAGCCACGATTTTGACGGTGTTGCTGAATGCTGTCCTCGACCCGATTTTCATCTTCGGTTTGGGTTGGGGTATCCAAGGGGCTGCGATTGCAACCGTATTGGCTCAATGTGTTTCTTTGGCTTGGATTGTGCGCCGCTTTATGGATCGCAACGAACTCATTCACTTTGAGAAAGGCAAGTTTGGTTTGGACTGGCAGATTGCCAAACGATCCATGTCCATCGGTTTGGCCCCCTTCCTGATGAACTTTGTTTCTTGTTTCATCGTCATTTTCCTGAACCAAAGTTTGAAGAAATACGGAGGAGACTTGGCCATTGGAGCCTATGGTATTGTCAACCGCATCATATTTTTGTTCCTGATGATTTGCATGGGCTTGACCCAAGGTATGCAGCCGATTGCCGGTTATAACTTTGGGGCCAAGCAGTACGATCGCGTCAAGGAAGTCTTGTGGAAGACCTTGGGCTTCGCTTTTGGCGTGATGTGCATCGGCTTTGTAATCTGTGAACTTTTTCCGAAGACCGTGGTAGCAATCTTTACCACCGACGACGAATTGATTCAGAATGCGGCCATCGGTTTGCGGACCGTTATGATGACCTTTCCTTTGGTGGGGATTCAGGTGGTAATCGGAAACTTCTTCCAAAGTTTGGGTTATGTCGGACGTGCCACCTTCTTGTCGTTGTCCCGTCAGTTGCTTTTCCTTTTGCCGTTGTTGATTTTCCTGCCGAAGTTCTTTGAAATCCGCGGCGTTTGGTTGTCTTTGCCGGTTTCCGATACCATCTCGTGTATCGTGGCGATTATTCTTCTTGGTAGATTTTTGAAAAACTTTAAAACCGAATAATATGAAAACGTGTAAATGCATTTGCATCGGTCGCGAACTGGGTAGTGGGGGGCGCGAAGTGGCTCGCCTGTTGTCGGAACGTTTGGGCATCCCTTGTTACGACCGGGAACTCTTGTCCCGTGCTTCCGAAGAAAGTGGTTTGGCAACGGAGTTTTTTGAAAATACCGACGAACGCACGTTTTTGAGTACCCTGCGCGGATGGTTGCAGGGGGGTATGGACGGTCGCGAACAAGCCACAGTTTTGTCGGAAGACCATCTTTTTCAACTGCAAAGTCAGACCATTGCGTCGATTGCAGAGGAGGGTCCGGCCATCTTTTTAGGCCGTTGTGCCGATTATGTCTTGCGGGATCGCTCGGATGTGATTTCTGTTTTCTTGACCGCCAAGTTGGAAGACCGCGTGGAGCGTTTGGTCCGGACCTTGGGTGTGAACGAAAAAGAAGCACGCGAGCTGATCGAAAAGGGAGATCGCAAGCGTGCTGCCTATTATAACTTCTACACCTTTAAGAAATGGGGAGCAGCTTCGTCCTATGACTTCTGCTTCAATACGTCTCTTTTGGGTGTTGAGAAAACGGTTGAACTGATTCAGAGTTTGCTTCGCGATTAAAGCGAAGTGTCTTCTACCCAGATTTCGAAGAACAACGGTTCCCAAGCGGGTACACCACCGGTGGATGCGCTGCTGGTACTTCCATATCCCCAATCCGAGGAGAAGAAGGTGATGGCGCGTTCACCGTAGTTCATGTTGTGAATGGCTTTGACAAACCCTTTGACCATTTCGTTCTCTTCGTACATCGCTTCCAAGGAATCACGGTAGGTCAAGTCCAAGGTTTCGAATTCGCCATCCAAGTTAAAGCGGTAGCGTTTTGCTGTATCGGCAACGTTGGTGTCAAATACTTTGCCGGAGAGATAGCGGCCTACGTAACGTACGTGTACTTGGGAGTTGTCAGGAATGGTATCGTGAGAACGGTCTTCCCCAATCCGTTGGAAGTAGAATCCTTTTTTCAGGGAATCCAAATTGTTGTGGTTCAGGTAAGAATATCGGGCCAATCGGTTGATTTCATACAATTGGCGGTCGCGGATGATGCTGTCCAATTGGATGTCATAGATGATGATGGATTCGCTGCCTGAGACGGTGATGTTGGCGTCATCGTTGTCCGAAGCCAACCACGGGGGGATGATGCCCCGGCTCTTGCCGCCGACACGGATGGTGCGGATCAATTCGTCCAAGCCGTCGTTCACGCCATCTTCACCAAGTTTCCACAAATGCCTTCCGTAGTAGGCATTGGGTGCATAGGAGCCCATTTCCATGGCGGTGGATTCGTAGGAGGTCTCCAAAATAGCATTGTTCAAGGTACGAACTTCGTATTGGACTAGTACGTAGCACGAGTCGTAAAGGACTACGTTGCCGTAACCTGTTGTAATCGGAATGATGTACATGCCTGATTGTGTAGGTTGGTACATGTCTCCGTAAGTGGTTTTGATGTATGCTTCCAGGATGCGGCGTTGTACTTCCTCTTCGGTTTCGCTCACTTCTTCTGCGCAGCCAACTGCCATCAGTCCGAACAGGACGAGCCACAGGGTGTTGAGATATTTATTCATCTTCATAGGTTTGTCTAATTTTTCTTCACGTCTTCGATCCAATATTCAAAAATCAAAGCCGAGAGTTTGGGTATGCTATAAAGGGATTCGTTGCCAAATCCGTATTTTGCTGAGAATACAATGTAGCCGTGCTCCCCGGTACGGACTCCGTACATGCCTCTTTCGAAACCGGGAATCCATTGATCCCGTTGGTACAACCAGGCTTCAATGTCAAAATTGGGGTCGGTGACTTTGAAGTTTTTCGCGGCAGCCGTTTGTTCGTGGTTGGTGGCAAACAAGGTACCGGGTCCATTGCTGAAAATATAGCCGGCATAATAAAAGCGGACGGAGTCGTTGTATTGCAGGGAATCTCGGAGCAGTTCCCGGTTTTGATCCAGACCTTCGTTCATGACGATGCGGCTGGAGCCTTGGTTCCGAACGACACGAAAACGGTTTTGCTGACTGGTGACGAACCGTTCGATTTGTTCCTCTTGGGTAGCATATTTTGTTTCCAGCTCTTGTTTGGAGCAGGAAGCCAACAACGCCACTACGAGGAGGGGAAGGTATCGAAACAATTTTAAACGCATCTTTTACAAGTCAACGGGGTTCCACTTACAAAACTTGTGCCCGGTTTTCCGACTGCTCCATAAAGGCACGAACTGCATTTTCAAAATAGGCGGGTACCTCTTGAATCGGCAGGTGCAAGCGGCCTCCTGCTGCATTTTCGTGGCCTCCTCCGTTGAAGTATTGTTGCGCCAGCCGGTTGGCTGAAAAACCTCGTTTGGAGCGAAGGGAAACGCGGACATATCCTTCGGTTGTTTCGGTAAACAAGCCCGAAAGATGTACTTGTTTTGTTTGCAGGGGCAAATTTACAAAACCCTCGGATTCTCCCGACAAATAATCGAACTTTTTCTGATCCGCCAGGGAGAATGTCATGATTTCGGCACCCAATTCCGGGAAACGGAGTCTGCGTTCGTTTAGCAGGTAACCCATCAGGTCCAAACGGTTGGGGCGGCTGGACCGGTAGAGACGGCCGGTAATTTCATCCAGGTCGATGCCTTGTTCGCAAACATCGGCGGCCATCCGGAAGGTGGCCGGGGTGGTGGAGTTGTTGAAGTTGTTGGTATCGGTCAGCAGGCCGGTCGTGAGGCTGTACAAGGTTTGGAAGGGGAGGTTTTGGGCCTTTCCATTTACGTCCGGCTGTTGCAACAACAAGTAATAGACGAGTTCGCAGGTAGAAGAACGTACGGGTTCTGAATACACTTCCTCAAAGGCCGTCCGTTCCGGATTGATGTGATGATCCACCAGGATCTTCTTTGCTTGGGAGCGCGTCGCTGCGGCTTCTGCGCTGCCGCTTCGTTTTAACTGATTGAAGTCCAAACAAACGAGTAAATCGCAATTTTCCAGGAGAGCGTCGCCTTGTTCGGGATCTTGGTTGTGTATGCACAATCGTTCCGGCAATAAGTGTTGCAAATTTTCCGGGCAAGCGTCGGGTAGCACGAGTGTAGGTCGGTGTCCCAGGTGTTCCAAATAGTGGTAGAGACCGGTTGTGGAACCGACGGCATCCCCATCAGGATGGGTGTGGGTAAGGAGGGTAATCCGGAGGTTTTGTTCTTTCATCTTCTTGTTTTTCTGATGCAAAATTAAAAATATATTGCAAGTGCTAATTATTATTTTTACTTTTGTAGGTCCTTTTGATAATACTGAAATATAGATAATTGATTCACAATATGTTAAAGAAATTACTTACTTATTTGATCTTCCCGGCCATCATCGTAGTTTTGGCTTATTTGATTTTTGACAGTATCATGACTCCCGTTCGTTTCGAAAGCGAATTGGATCGTAGGGAAGAAGTAGCAATCCAACGCTTGAAAGACATTCGTGACTTGCAAGTGATGTTCAAATCTGTAAATGGTCGCTACACTGCTGATGTTGACAGTTTGATCGACCTTTACAACAATGGTCAAATGACCGTTGTTCGCCAAATTGGTTCTATGGACGACTCTTTGGCTGTGGCTCAAAAACGCGTGTTCCGTGACAGCGTGAAAATCGCAATCAAGGATACCTTGTTCAACAGCCGTACCAACTTCATCGCTGACTCTTTGCGTTACATTCCTTTCTCTGGCAAAGAACCCGTTCAACTCGAAGCTTTGGTTCGTATCGTTTCTGGTGTGAACGTTCCTTTGTTTGAAGCTCGTATGCCTTACCAATTGTTGTTGAAAGGCATGGATGAACAATTGATCATTAACTTGAATGCTGATCAAGAAGCTATGCACCGTTACACCGGATTGATGGTAGGTAGCGTAACCAGTCCGAACAACAACGCCGGTAACTGGGAATAATCAAGAAATACAATGGCTGTACTGCTAACCAAACGGTTGAGCAAGGATACGGTCCAATACGGATTAACCATTCAAGTCGGCTTGAGTGGTTTTTCTTTTAAGGTAAGGGACCGTAAGGGGAATTTGCTCCACCACGAGACTGTTCAATATCCGCATCGGGTGTATTCTTTGATGGATGTGGAACTGCCTTTGAAGAAGGCGGTTGTTTCCCATCCCCTGTTGCGTCAGCCCTATGGGTCAATTAAGGTGTACCTCGATACCGAGAAACATACCTTGGTTCCGGTGGATGCTGCGCAACCCGAATTGCCCCAACTGCAAACTTTGTTTGATATCCACGAGCATGACGAAGTGAACCACCTTCCAGTGCCGGAGTCTGAGGCAGCGTTGTTGTATGCCCTGCCGGCTGCTGTGACTTCTTTGCGAAACCGGTTGAACTCGGAGCAATTTGAGTTTTATCCGGTCATTGCAGGCTTGTTGCAGGATGTGGTACATGTCTCCGACCACAACCGGGTTTTGTGCGCTTATGATGGAAATTTTGTTCACGTAGTGGCTTCCGAGGGTGGCGCTTTGCGAATGGCGGTATCCTATCCGGTTGCAGACTTTGAGACGGCCTGCTATTACCTTTTTGCCGTAATGCGTGAAGTGATGTTCAACCCGGGTCTGACCACCCTGCGGTACTACGGTCCTCTTTCCGAAAATAGGGAGACTTTGTTGAAACGTTATTTTTCAGGAGTACAACGATGCGAATTGTAGGAGGTAAATTAAAAGGCCGGTCGTTTGATCCCCCGGCGCGCTTCGGATCGCGTCCGACGACGGACTTTGCGAAGGAAGGTTTGTTTAACATTGTCTCCAATGAGTGGGATCTGGAGGGATGTGCTGTATTGGATCTATTTGCCGGAACCGGCGCCATTTCGTTTGAGTTTGCTTCTCGGGGAGCGAATCCGGTTTACGCCATTGAGATGAACAGTCTGCATGCGACAACCCTGCGGAAAAATGTCGGCATACTGGGTTTGGACAAGGTGGTGCAAGTGGTCCGAAACAATGTTTTTGATTTCATTCCACTCTGCCGGATGCAGTATGATTTGATTTTTGCAGACCCTCCGTACGACTTGGATCAGTTGGAATTGATTCCTGAAAAAATTTTTTCTGCCAATTTGCTCAAAGAAGGGGGACAATTTATTTTAGAGCATCCGGAGACGTATTGCTTTGATAATCATCCGTTTTTCATTAAAGAACGAAAATATGGAAATGTCCACTTCACTTTTTTTGAGAAAAAAGTTTAAAAAAAGTGCGATTTTTTTTGGAGTTTGAAAAATAGTATCTATATTTGCAATCCCAAACGGGAACCAGACGAATTGGTGCGGTAGTTCAGCTGGTTAGAATACCGGCCTGTCACGCCGGGGGTCGCGGGTTCGAGTCCCGTCCGCACCGCAAGAGGTCAGCAAATCGCGAGGGCACTGAAAAAGGTGCCTAACCAGAAGGCCTCTGACAATTAAGACAATCGAAGGATATCGAGATATTTCGGTATCCTTCGATTTTTTCGATTCTCAATGTGATGATTGTTCGATTTAAGGGTATATTTCTGGTATTA
>JAEIGA010007334.1_pt1 | contig 16763 bp, 15 predicted proteins | sample 9270691 | NCBI WGS metagenome assembly JAEIGA01 (sample SAMN17057246, study PRJNA624740) | gut metagenome | biome: biome; isolation source: fecal sample | host: Bos grunniens | place: China: Xizang | collected 2019
CAGGATAATCACTTGGAAGAGTTGGTTAATAGTTTGAAGGAAGAGATTGCTGCATTAAAGGAAATGAACAATGGACTTCAGGAGAAGATTAAAGACCTTGGAAAACAGCCTTCAGCAGCGCCTGTAAATACCAATGCTAAACCATCTACGGCTGATAACTATTCAGCGTGGAGAGAGAAGATGAGAAGTTACATTGGTTAACTTTTTTCAATTTCGTGTTTAATTTGAAAAACATAAAAAATAATAAAATAATTTACAAAAATTACATATTAATATGGCTAATTTTATAGATTTATCTGGTCTTACATATTGTGGTAAAGAGGCTCAGGAGATTTTCTCAAAGGACATTTACGACATTGATTTGAGACAGTATGGTATCACCTATATGGACGGAGTGAAAGGTAAAATGAAGCTTTACACAGGTGAGATTGGTGATGCTTGGCAGTTATATACTTGTCCATTTACCCCTGCAGGTGCAGCTTCTCTTGCTGAAGCATTCATTGAGCCAGCAGCTATCAAAGTCAATCAGGAAAACTGTTATGACACATTCTGGAATACATTCTTGGTAGACCAAACTGAAATCTCTCTTCGTGGTGGAATCCCTCAGACATTTGGTGAGTGGTATTTTGCAAAATTGAGAGCTAAGATGGCTAAAGAATATCAGGAGATTTTCTGGAAGGGTGATGAAGATTACTCAGGTGCAACAAAGGTTTATTTGAAGGCTGTTGATGGTATCGAGAAGAAACTTCACGAGAACAGTGGTGTTACTAAGGTTGCAGGTTCTGCAATTACTGTTGACAACGCTATTGCTCAGGTAGAAGCAGTTATCCTCAAGGGTATGGAAGTTGCTAATAACAACGAAGTTGACACTGAGGGTTACAAAGTATTTATGAACCACGCTGATGTTCGTGTTCTTGAAATCGCTCTTGGTAAGCTTTGTTGCGGTAACAGTGTAAATGACCGCTTCAAGAACTTTGGTCGTGAAGATGGTAGAATCTACATCATGGGTTATGAAATTGTTCCAACAATGCAGTCTAAGAATACTATCATATTTGGCCCTGCACGTAACCTTGTATTAGGATTCGATACATTCGATTCACACCTGGAGTATAAGCTCATCGATATGAGAGAGACTACTGGAGATAATATGTTCAGGGTATTGGCTATTTCTAACATTGCAGTTGGTATCATAATGCCTGAATTATTCGTATATGGTGAAGTTGAGTAATCTCATTTGTCTATCATATAATCCTAGATGTGGGTGGCTATCAAATGGGTAGCCCCCATAATTAAAAGAAAATAATTTAAAATTCAAATATATCAAAATATATGGCTAATTGTACTTTAAATAAAAATTTGCTTAGAAGTGATACCTGTGCTTATAGCTTACCTGAGGTAAAAGATATTTACGTTGCAAACTATGCATCTGTAACTGCTTCTTCAGTTAGCAGTGATTGCACAAGTGGTATTCAGTTGACAGCTATTTCAATGGCTAGTACTGCTGATACTTTTTATCACATCGAGCCTGCTAAGAACTCTGTATCATTTACAGATGAGCTAGTAGTTGAGGATAATGGTAACAAATATAGAACTCACACCATTACATTTACCATCTCTGGTAAGTATGACAAAGATATGGTTTGCCCTATCGATGCTCTTTCACTGGGTCGTTTCTTCGTTGTAGTTGTTACAGCAGACGGTGAGTGGTTGGCTCTTGGTCGTACAGCTGGTATGGAAGCAAGTGCTCAGTCAATCGCAGGCGGTGGTGACTCAAATGGTATCACTGTTACTTTAACAGCTAACGTTACTGAAACAGCAGTTCCATTGTCAGACACAGCTATTGCAACTGTTAAGGGCGCTTAATCTTTAAGTAAGATACAAAAATTAAAGGAGTAGAAATTAATCTACTCCTTTTTTTTCTTTTTAATTATTGGCTTATCTTCAAGTTTCTCAAATGCTTCAGGGTCAATACCCAAATAAGTTTTTGTAATATGTCTACCTTCAGCATCATGCTCTTCTATCTGGTAGACCTTCCCATTTTCTTTTTTAATATATCGCATAATAAACGTGTTTATATAAAACACGTAAAAATGATTTCGAATTATAATTTAGATTGTGGATACCACAATTTTGAATTGAAAGACAAGATTTATCTGGTGCCTGATTGGGCTTTAAAAGTCATCTATACAGATGGCTTTAATGAGGTTGTGTATTCAGGTAATTCATCTAATGTAACGCTTCTTGAAGGTCACGAAATCACGTTTCAAGAAGAGACATCATTTGATGAAAGATTTAAGTTTTCAAAAGTTCTTTCACTCAAAGTTAATGGATATAAGACGTTTAATGACCTTGATTACAGGTATTATGCGATAATTGAGACAAAGGATAGTGAATTCTACATAGTTAACGTGGATTTCCCTTCTTTTGTTACACACACGTATACCTTAAACGCTAACACAAATGAGACAGAACTTGTATTTTCATCACAAAGCAACATTGCAACGCTCAAATTAACAAATTTTGAGCCAAATAATGTTAATTCTTGCAATGAATATAGTACCCCAAAGGTTAAAAAATTTAAATTGACAGAATCTTGGGCTTCAAGTCTATCAACATGGCAAAAATCTTTGATTAATAAAGGAACATTCTCTGATATTGAACCTTTACAGGATAGTATTAGCCTTACAGAAGAGTTTGATGGTGAGAAATATACCGTTACTCTTGGATTTGATATACCAATGAGTCATTTTAAGAACGACTGGCACATCAAATTACTTCAATTCACTGAGAATAAGTATCGTGGATATATTCAATTGGAAGGCGGAACTTTGGCTTTTGTTGGTTATAATGTTGGACTTTTCCCATCATATACCATCAATGGTGATATAATAGCAATAAGGCTTCAAGAAGTTGCAATTAGAGGCATTGCTTATGGCAATGACTATGCTATTATTGATACAGACATTCCAAATACAATTGAATATAATGGCGCAACTTGTTATACATACAATTGGCTTTCAACTTGTGATTGGCATGTTGAAGATAAACCTGAATATATAACAATATCACCAACATCAGGAATGGCAAATACCCAATATGAGCTTGAGATATGCAATACTGATGATGAGACGGGTTATGAGGTTAGTGAGTTTATAATAAAGGTTTGCAATGCGGGTGTTAGACCTCAAGTTATTGTTTCAAACAGAATATACAGGTGGCTTCAAACTGAAGACACTGTTTGTATTGAGCCAATAACGAGAACAATATCAGGATACCCTTATTGTAATGGTTATGACAAATATGTGGATGTAACCAATGAAATATCTTATGATTCAGGTATAACATGGGAGTTTCTTAGCTCATCATCGACATTGGTTGAATCAGCTTCAACTGATTGTGGATATAACCCATATCTTGAAAAATATTTCACTATAACAGCATTGGGAAATGGAGCAATTAAAATATCGAAGGGCATAAACTATACTATATATTATTCTAAAGATTCTGGTGCAACATGGTCAGCCTTATATAAAGATGGAACAGTTCCTGTTAATAGTGGTGATACTGTAATGTGGAAGAGAAATACGCCTAAAAACGATTGGTTTGGTACTTTTTCAGCTTCATGCCGTTTTAACGTTGAAGGGAATATAATGTCATTAATATATGGCGATAATTTTTCAGATGAAACTGACTTGACCGAATATGAAGGTATATTTGATTACTTATTCAGTGGCTGTACAAATGTAATTAATGCTGAAAATTTAAAATTACCGGCTACAACATTGGCATATAGTTGTTATTATAATATGTTCAAAAATTGTTCTTCATTAGAAACAGCCCCACAACTTCCTGCAATTAATTTAGCCAATCACTGTTATGATGGTATGTTCCGTGGTTGCGCATCGTTGTCTGTAGCGCCTGAATTACCTGCAACTACATTAACAGATTATTGCTATTGGGGAATGTTTAGTGGTTGCACATCGTTAACTACAGCGCCTGAATTACCTGCAACTACATTAAAAGAAAGATGCTATGATGTGATGTTTTCTAATTGTACATCATTAACAACTGCGCCTGAGTTACATGCCACAACACTTGCAGAAGACTGTTATAATCAGATGCTCAGTGGTTGTACCTCTTTAACGACAGCGCCTTCATTACCTGCAACAACACTTGCAGAAGGCTGTTATAGTGGTATGTTTGTGGGTTGTACAAGTTTAACAACAGCACCTGAGTTGCCAGCTACTGTGCTTACAAAAAATTGTTATTCTTCAATGTTTTCAGGTTGTACTTCGTTAACTACAGCCCCTGTTTTATCTGCTACAACCTTAGATGAAGGTTCTTATAGCAGAATGTTCTATGGTTGCTCATCATTAAATGAAATCACTTGTCTTGCAACAGATATATCAGCAAATGGTTGTACTTATTATTGGGTTGTAAACGTTAATCGAACAGGCACTTTTTATAAAAATCCAAATATGACTGGATGGTCTAACGGGTATAGTGGGATACCAAATGGTTGGCAAATAATTGATTATCAAACTTAAAAAATATGTCATATATTAAATTTTACAAATATAAAAAACAATACAGCTTAGATAATGGAGTTACATGGCAAGATGTAACTCCTGAGGAATATGTTCCATCAGGAGAGCCAATTGGATATTATGATACATTGGAAGAATGCCAATCTCCACCAAAATATATATTAAGATTAAGTAATTCAAGTATTGTAAGTGGAGAATGTGATTCAACCAGTTCTATAAGCCAAAGTGAAGTTTCAACTTATGCAGGTTCAGCTGTAAGTGTAGAAATTAAAGAATGCGCCACCAGTATTGGTATGAGTGCTTTTAATGGTTTTAATGGCTTAACAAGCATAGCAATTCCAAATAATATATCTACTATAGGTATGTTTGCTTTTGCTAATTGCCAAAATTTAAGTTCTTGCACACTTAATTACGGTGTTACAAGTATTGGCAATTATGTTTTCTATGAATGTAATAATTTATCAAGTATTGTAATACCTGATAGTGTTACATTTCTAGGATACGCAGTATTTGATGGTTGCACAAGTTTATCATCAGTAACATTACCAAATAACATAACAAGTGTCTATACAGGTACTTTTAGGAGATGCACAAGTCTTACTGGAATTACAATTCCTAATAGTGTAACAAATATATACGAACAATCTTTTAGTGCGTGTACTTCTCTTACTGAAATTACAATACCTAGTGGCGTAACAAACATTGGCTATGATGCTTTTTGGGGCTGTAGTGGCTTAACAAGTATAACTTGTCTTGCAACAACTCCACCAACATTAGGTCCTAATGTTTTTGATAATACTGGTAATTGCCCAATATACGTACCGTGTGAAAGCGTTGAAGCTTATAAAACTGCTTGGAGTAGATATGAATCAAGAATTCAGTGCGATTTTGGTGGGAAATACAAATTAACGCTTAATAACTCTTCAACAGTATCAGCAGATTGTGATGTTTCAAGTGCTGTTACAAGTGGAGAAATATCAAGTTACAGTAGTATAGTTGCTGCTGTGATTGGTAATTGTGTTACAACAATAGGAGATGGTGCTTTCTATAATTGTTATAGTCTTACAGCTGTAACATTAGGTAATAGCCTGACAAGTATTGGACAAAATGCTTTTTATTATTGTTATAGTCTTCCAAGCATAACCATTCCAAATAGTGTTACAAGTATTGGAGCTGGTGCTTTCGATAATTGCACAAGTCTTACAAGCTGTACGATTGGAACTGGTGTTACAACTATTGGTGCAGCAGCTTTTACTGTGTGTTTAGACCTTACAAGTATAGATATACCTGATAGCGTTACAAGCATTGGTGAAAGTGCTTTCTATAAGTGTGAAAGTCTTACAAGTGTAACAATTGGTAACGGCGTTACAAGCATTGGTAATGATGCTTTCTTTCTTTGTTTAGGCCTTACAAGTATAGATATACCTAATAGCGTTACAAGCATTGACTATGGCGCTTTCTATAGTTGTTATAGTCTTACAAGCGTAACAATAGGAACAGGTGTAACAAGCATTGGTAATAACGTTTTCAGATATTGTAGTGGCCTTACAAGCGTAACAGTAAATGCAGTAACACCTCCAACATTGGGTAGTAATGTATTTGGTGGCACAAATAACTGTCCAATATATGTTCCTTGTGAAAGTGTAGATACCTATAAAGCAGCATCAGGATGGTCTGATTATGCTTCAAGAATTGAAGGTATCCCTCCATGTGGTTCGCCAACACCATCTTATAAGTGGCTTGCAACATATACAGGCGGAACAACATCATCAGCTCAATGTGATTCAACATCAGCGATAACAGAAGATGAAATTAATGTTGCAAACCTTGCAGAAATTCAAATTGGAAATTGCGTAACTACCATTGATGCTTCTGTTTTCTATGACCTGCCTTGGCTTACAGGTGTAACTATGTCTGAAAACATTACTAATATAGGTAATAAGGCTTTCTTTAATTGTGCAAATCTTCAATCAATAACAATTAACGCAGTGACGCCACCAACAGTGGGAACACAAGCATTCATGCTTACAACTTGTCCAATCTATGTTCCTGCAAACAGTGTCGATACCTATAAAGCAGCAAGTGGATGGAGCAGCTATAGTTCAAGAATTCAGGCAATTCCTTAATATTAATGGTAGGGTAGAAATACCTTACCATTTTTCGTGTTTATTTAAATCGATTTTAATAATGGATAAAGAAATTATAATGGGCTGTTGTGAACCGGTATTAGGCCCAATTCAAAATTATTATACCAAGTTTGTAATAGACAAAAAACTTGAAGAAATATCAAGTGCAATCACAAGTGGATGCTGCATAACCCCTGAAGAGGTTGATGAAAAAATTGAAGACGCAATTGATGAAATACAGATTCCAACAAATTTGTCAGAATTAACAAATGATATGGGATTTATTTCATCAGATGCTTTATCTGGCTATGCCACAACAGAATATGTTGATAATCAAATTTCGTCAGTGACAAGTGTTTTTATTACGGGTGATGAATTATCAAGTTACACTTATAATAAAGCCACAATTGACTCTAAAATAGCCTCTGGTGGAACATTTGACCCAACACAGTATTATAATAAGACAGCAACTGATGAATTGTTGTCTGAAAAACTTGATACATCTGCTTATACACCTGTTGATTTATCAAATTATTACAATAAATCAGAGGTTGATGGTATAGTAACAAGTGCAATAACAGATGTTGAGGCTGAAATTCCAAGTCTAAGTGGATATGCTACAGAGCAGTGGGTATTAGATAAACATTATATCACTGGTGTTGACCTTTCAGATTATGCTACAAAGGCTGAAATACCAACAGTTCCAACTAATGTTAGTGCTTTCAACAATGATGCAGGGTATTTAACTCAGCATCAGAGTTTATCTGCTTATTCTACAACTCAAGAAATGAATACAGCAATATCTCAAGCCACTAGTGGTAAGGTTGATACGAGTGCATATACAGCATATACAGCAAGCACTCAGACAACAATAAACAATAAGGCAGATAGTTCAACCCTTGACAATTATATGTTAAAATCACAGATATGGTGTGGAAATTATACAGAGTGGGGTCAAATATCAGGCTCAACAGACCCAAATGTAATTTATTTAATTCATAATTAATATGATTGTAGGATGTAGTAACTTAATAAAAGAGGTTCATTATAGTGGGTATACAATCGATAAGATATATTCTTGTGGTGGATATGTATATGAAGCAACAACAGAACCTATATATCAATGGGTTGAAGTGAGTCTTGATGAATATTATATTTGTTCAGGTACAACACAATATCGTGCGGAAAAGGAACAAGTGTCTTATGATAATGGTGTAACATGGGAAGATGTTACACCTGTTGTTTACAGAGCAGGTCGTGTTTGGGCATCAACTTCTATAGATTGTGGATATATACCAAGTTCTGCAAAGTTATATATAAAAACAACTGGTTGTGGAGAAACTTCATCCGTTCAATACCAAACTTATAGTGACTCAAACAGTACTTTAAATCCAACAGATATTGGTTCATTATCTTGTTACACAACAACAGTTTCAGCAGTTGTAAAGTGGTCAGTTACTAAATTTGCGGAAGGCGCTTTAATGAACTTAAGGCAGCTACAAACTATTACGATAGGTAGTGACCAAATGGGGTCTAGATTAACTGAAATTGGGGCAGGAGCTTTTGAAGATGATTACAGATTGACAAGGTTTGTTATAAAAGCTTCAACGCCACCTTCTTTAGCTAATGACGCATTTTTAGGATGTGACAATTTAAAATATATTTATGTACCAAGTGGTAGTGTAAATGCATATAAACAAGCACCTGGCTGGTCGAATTTTTCAGACATAATATATCCGATAACATAATTCGTGTTTATTTAAAGTACGTACTACAATGATTGAGAATTATCAAGATATAATGAATGAGTGGGGGAATCCACCAGTAGGATGCTGCACTGATATGATGACAATCAATACAGATGAAGATATGCGTAGGTGGGCTGTAACCAAGACAATTACAGTCCTTGCAAACGCAGACTACTACTACACAAAGGAGGAGGTTGACCACTTACTGGATATAATTACAGCTTCTACAGTTACTCGTGAAGAGGTTGAAAGAATGATAAACACTGCAATTGCAACAAAGGCTGATAAAACTCAGGTGGATGCGATTGCAGAACAAGTAAGACAGAACACAGAGAAATTACTTAATGTTTATACCAAAGAAGAAACAAATGATTTACTTTCAAATTATCTTACAAAGTTAGAGGCAATAAATATGAGAGATGAGTATGCTGCCATTTCAGGTACAACACTCACATTAAATAATGAATTAGAAATAACGATTTAAAAATATTACGTAATATATGGCAAATCCAATATTAGAACATCTTAGGTTGTCTGGGACAACTTACGATTTGGTAGATGCAAGTGCAATACACGATTTAAGTGATTATTCTACTACCGAACAGGTTAATAGTGCGATTACAGCAGCAACAAACGCTCTTGCTGAAAGCATTGCAGAACAACATTATCAGACATCAGGTGATGTACAGAACGCAATATCAGGCAAAGCTGATTCAACAGCAGTAACTCAAGATATTGCAGCAGCAGTTAGCGGAAAGGCAGACACCACAGCAGTTACTCAGGATATTGCAGCAGCAGTATCAGGTAAAGTAGATACTAATACTTATACTGCTTATACTGCAAGTACAGAAACAGTACTGGGTACAAAGTTTGCTGGAGCTGAGTGGGATTCTAATACTTCACGTATCAATTTTTACGACAATGCGTCAAATTCAGGTTCTCCATTGGCATATGTTGATGGTTCTGATTGGGTAAAGGACTCATTCTTGAAATCTGTAACCGTAGAAGATAAACAAATATCAGGTGAAACTGTTACTTGTTTGGTATTCGTATTTGAAACTGAAACAGGAGAAACAGAAACAGATATTCCATTAACTGACATTTTTGACCCTAGTAATTATTACACCACAGGTCAAACAGACGCAGCTATCGCAGCAGCAACTAGTGGTAAGGTTGATACCAATACATACACAGCTTATACTGCCGCTACAGATAGTATATTGAGTGGAAAACAAGACACTTTGACCGCAGGTACTGGTATTGATATTACTAATGATGTAATCAGTGTTACTGGCGTTCCATTGACAGTTGAAGATACTGTAACAAGTGGTTCAAGCAATCCTGTTAAATCAAGTGGTATCTATAACTTCGTTACTGGTGAAACTGCAACAAAGCAGGATACTCTTGTAAGTGGAACTAATATTAAGACAATTAACAACACATCAATTCTTGGAAGTGGAAATATCTCAACACTCCAAGCAGAGGTGCAAGGAACAACTCTCATTCTTAGTTAATCCGTACATGTTATAATTTATTTTTAGTTATTTTTATTTTTTGGAATGGGGTGTTACGTAATGTAGCACCTCATTTTTCGTGTTTATTAAAATATATTTCGAAATATGAGCAACATAATTGATAAGATTAGGGTTTCAGGTACTGATTATACTTTATCTGCAACATCATCAGGAGGAAATCCTACAATTGAAGTTACACAAGCTGAGTATGATGCTCTTGTGTCAGCTGGTACTGTTCAAGAGGATACTTACTACATTATTACTGATAGCAGCATTGACTATATTAATTCAGCGCAATGTCAATCTCAGATTGATAGTAGTATAAGTGGAAAGGCTGACACAAGCGCTGTAACTGAAGCAATAGATGCCGCAGTTAGTGGAAAGGTATCTACAAACGACTTTAATGCATATAGTGGCTCAGTTGATACTACACTTAATTCAAAGGCTTCACAGAGTGATTTAAATAGTCTTAGCGGAACTGTCACTGGTCATACAGCAGATACAACAATACACGTTACAAGTTCTGATAAAACAACTTGGAATGGAAAACAAGACGCACTGGTAAGTGGTACTAATATCAAGACTATCAATAATGAAAGTATTCTTGGAAGTGGAAATATAACTATACAAAGTGAAGTGTCATCAGCCATTACAAGTGGCGATACCAATGCTGTAGCTGGTGGAGCAGTTTATGACAAGTTTGATGAGGTTGAACAGGTTACTGCCGCAGCATTGAATACTCTTAATACAAATAAACAGGATAAACTCAGTGCAGGCACAGGCATTGAAATTAGTGGAAATGTAATATCCGCAACTGGTGGTGGAGGTGGAAATCCTACTGTTGAACTTACACAAGCTGAATATGATGCTTTGGTATCAGCTGGTACTGTAAGTGCTGATACCTATTATATTATCACTGATGCCACTCCTGTTGATATGTCAAATTACTATACAACAGCACAAACAAATACATTGCTTGCAGGAAAACAAGATACTTTGTCAGCTGGTACAAATATTACAATCAGTGGTAATGTAATTAGTGCAAGTGGAGGTGGTAAAGCCATTGAAGCTGGTAGAGGAATATCAGTTACAACTGGAGAAACTGCTGTTACAGTGTCATTTAATCTTCCAATCAGTGCTGGAACTGGAGCAGATAGTGTTGCTGAATGTTATAATACAAAAGCTACTGGTAGCTATTCTCATGCTGAAGGTAGTGGTACAACCGCTAGTGGTATCTATGGTTCACATGCTGAAGGATTTGGTACAAATGCTAGTGGTAGGTCATCTCATGCTGAAGGTGGGTATACAAAAGCAAATGGAATGTATTCACATGCTGAGGGATATTATGCACAGGCTAATGGTAGTTATTCACATGCTGAGGGATATTATGCACAGGCTAATGGTGGTTATTCACATGCTGAAGGCTATATTACAACAGCATCGACTGATTATGCGCATGCTGAAGGTGGGTATACAAAAGCTAGTGGTAACTATTCACATGCTGAAGGTGTAACTACAACAGCTAGTGGTGACTATTCACACGCTGAAGGTAGATATACAACAGCTCAAAATGAAGCAGAACATGCAAGTGGTAGATATAATGTAAGCAGAAAAGCTAATACAACTTTTGGAGATAGTGGTAACACCTTATTCAGTGTTGGTAACGGTAGTGATAGTGAATACAGGCACAATGCTCTAGATATTCGCCAAAATGGTGACATTTATATTGTAGATACAAGTGCAAGTGGTGACTATTTTGTTAAACCGATGATTAAGCTCCAAGAATCTCTTGGTGGTACAGTATCTTCTGCAATTACACGTGGCGATACCAATGCTGTAGCTGGTGGAGCAGTTTATGATAAGTTTGATGAGGTTGAACAGGTAACAGCCCAAGCATTGAATGTATTGAATGACAGACTTGATGAAGATGAGGAAGTAACAGCAGCAGCACTTAATAACTTGAATGAAGCATTAAGTGGTAAGCAAGACACATTAAGTGCTGGTACAAACATCACAATCGTTGATAATGTTATAAGTGCTCAAGGTGGTGGACAAACTTACACAGCAGGTGATGGTATTGACATTACAAATAGCGTTATTTCAATTTCATTACCAATATCAGCAGGTACAGGCTCAAATTCAATAATTGAAGGTCATACTGGCAATACTGCAAGCGGACAATATTCACACGCTGAAGGTGGAAACACATCTGCCACTACCATGTATGCTCACACTGAAGGTTATGGTACTAAAGCTAGTGGACTATATGCTCACGCTGAAGGCGGAAATGCATCAGCAATAACTGCTTATGCTCACGCTGAAGGTAATTGCACAATTGCGACAAATAGAGCAGAACATGCAAGTGGCCAATATAATGTAAGCTCAAGTGGTTCTTCTACCTTTGGCGGCAGTGGTAACACCTTATTCAGTGTAGGTAATGGCACATCAAATTTAGCAAGACATAATGCATTTGAGATTAGGCAGAATGGTGATATATACTGTTCAGATGGAACAAATGATATTAAACTTCAAGACACTATTACAGCGACAGCATTAAATACAACAGCACTTGGTGGCTTGAAACTTGTTAAATTAACTCAGAGTGCATATGATGCTCTAAGTCCAAATTATGATTCTAATACACTTTATATAATTGTAAATTAATATGAATAAAATATATTATAACGAGAATAATGTTGGCCTTGTAAATTATACCGGAGGTGGAAGTGCTGATATACCATCAGCACTAACATCTTGTGAATTTGATGAATATGGTAGACTTAAGAATTTTGTAATTAAAGATGGTGTTACAAGTATTCCATCTGATTATCAACATTATAACCCATCTTTAAGCAGTTGTACAATTCCGTCAGGTATTACAAGTATTGGAGATTATGCTTTTGCATATGTAGCAAAAGGTAGTAACATACCCAATTTAAATGTAAGCAATATTAATTTGGCAGGTATTAACACTAATCCTTCTTGTAAATATATGTTTTATGGCGCTAGTTTGTGTGGAAATTTGACAATACCTAATTCACTACTTTCAGGTGCTACAAGTGGAGGTACTTCTACCTGCTATAATATGTTTTCTAACGCCACTTGTAATGGTGATGGTGGGTTGACAATTAATGTATATGCTGACAATGTTGTAATACCAATAGCTATGTTTTATTTTTATTATGCCACTACCCATAGTGATGATTTAAATTTGATAATACATGGTACTCCAACATTTTTATCTCAACAGGCGTTTGCTTGTTCTACAGGGGGAAGTATTACATTTGCCGATTGCATAACACCACCTAATGCGCCTGCTTATGATACAACCTATAAAAATCCTTTTAATAGTCTTTATGGAACATTGTATGTTCCATCAGCAGGATTATCAGCATGGCAGAATAAATATCCAACTATTTCATCAAAAATAAAAGCAATCGGAACGTAATGAATATATTAATAACAGGTAATAAAGGCTTCATTGGCAGTAATCTTGTTAAGAAACTTGAAAAACATCATAAAATAATTGGAGTCGATAAAAAGGATGGAAACGACGTCCTTGACTCCAATTTTATCAATGCTCTATTCGAATATTATGATTTTGATGTTGTAATACATCTTGCGGCAATAGCTGGTGTTGGCTATTCAATTCCAAATTCAGAAGAAGTATTAACAAACAATATTATAGGATTTGATGTGTTGGCAAAGGCAGCGATTAAGAATGGCGCTAAACATTTCATATATGCCTCATCAAGTAGCGTTTATGGCGATGATGGAACACAGAAGTCTCCTTATGCTGTCTCAAAGGCTACCAATGAGTTGCAAGCTGCAATGTACAGCAATCTATCTCAAATGAAGTTTACAGGATTACGCTTCTTTACTGTATATGGAGAAGGAATTAGGGAAGACTTAGCGATAAGCAAATTCAAGAAAGCGATTGAGAATGATGAGCCATTAACAGTATATGGCGATGGCACTCAATCAAGAGACTTCACTTATGTTGATGATATAACAGAGGCGACTAAACTGATTGTTGAAAGTGATAAGGAATGGAAAAATGAGGTGTTTGATATTGGGTACGGAAAAAAAACAGCAATTAACGAACTGGTTAATATATTGAAAGATATTATCAATCCATCGTTTGATAAAATTATATATGAGCAGGAGAAGCCTTACGATGTTAAGGAAACACTTGCAGACCCAAATAAGTTACATCAGTGGTTTAATTTCAAACCACAATACGATATAAAAACAGGATTAGACAAATGGTTAGGACATGTATACACACAGTGATAAAGGATGAACTTGATGAATACCTTACAGCTTGGTTGAATCATCATTCTCCAATGGTTGACCATATTTTCATATATGAGGACATAAGAAGTAGGTCACACAAACATATCACCTACAAGTATCCAAACGTTACATTGATGTCAGTACTAGACATATTTGAGCAAGATTCAACAAGAGCTGGAATTATAAAGAAGAAAGATGAAGGTGGTGTCACTCAAGGTGAATATCTTGTTTACGGATTACTTAAAATACAAGCCCTCAATGAGTATGACTGGTGTTTCACTCTTGATATTGATGAGTTCATTACATTAGAAGAACCGTATAAGGCAATTTCAGACGTTCTGAGCGAGTTTCAGCAGTATGATGCAGTATTGCTCCAATGGATGAATTTTGGGGCTTCAGGAAGGGTTTTTAAACCTGATTATGCTGGCAAGGATTATAGAGAGTTCTACACTCAGAGAGCTAATTATTCGAGAGCTGATGGTATGTTCTGTATTAATACCAAGGTGGCTTGGAATCTGAATCTAATGAACAGAAGGACAATTGGGGGAATCCATTGTGCGAATGGAAATAACTGGGTCAAGACCAACTTTATGCATAACAGGGAGTGTATCTGCTATGACAAGATGTATCTCAAGCATTATGTAACGAGGAGTTGGGAAGAGTTTCTTTGGAAATTAGGCACAAGAGGAATGCATTGCGGAAAAAGGCATCGAACATATGATGACTTCTTTCAGATAAACCCAGATATGGAGAATAGAAAGGACGAATTAATTGAAATCAAAAATAATATATTAAAGCTTTAATAATATGAATAATTTAAGAAAATTTGCAACTGAAGCAGATTATTCTGCTGCAACATTGAATTACCCTGCTGTTAGTTGGGTTGTAAGTGGCGATACTGTACATTTTGATAAGGCGGGGGCAACCGTTAATAACAAGGTTAAGCTTGCATTCACAACAGATGTGTGTGGCGCTGGTAAAAGCTTCTCAGTGGTTCCCGATGGTGCGATGTTTGGTATTTTGGATGGCTTAATTATAAATGGTGTGCCGTATGCAGGTAGTGATTGTAGTTTTTCAATAGAGTTGGAAGCCAATACAAATTACTTAATTGAATATGAATTAAAAAGTGATGTAACTGATGTTTCTGATTTGTTTAACATTGATGCAACAGAAGGATGTTCTTCTAATGAGCACTATAAGTATGACATATTATTTCCAGCACAAGTAACAAACATTAGCGGTCTGCATGAAGAAGATTCCATAAATAGTATTTTATTTGAAAGCGCAACGCCTCCAACTTTATTCCTTTCATCTTCAAGTATTGCATTTAATGTTTATGCTCCAGCAGCAAGTATAAGTGCATATGAGAGTGCGTTTGCAAGTCAAACTGAAGTAAACGTTTATACTCTTTCACAATATAACGGAAATATTCCACTTTAATTATGGCAGACGGAATTAAAATAGGAAATTTAGATATAAGTGCATTCAAGGTAGGCTCTGCTGATTGCAAGGTCTACCTTGGAGATACTTTGCTCTATCCTCAGAGTCAACCACAAACGCTACAATGGGTTGAATATAATAACGGTGACACCATACCATCAGGCCTTGAAATATATGGAATAAGCGGAACTGCATTTGATTTTTATGCCACATTTGGCAATAGCAGCGCAATGGGAGATTTCGTACTATCAAGGAATAGAATTGAAATAAGTTTGTATTGCAATGCCAATCCTTGTTATTCAGACCAACCATACTATAATGACAATGTGGAAATAATATTCTCCGATGTTGGATGTTGTGATTATTACAATCAAGGTGCAACCGTCAGCGGTACAATAAAATTATATATTTACGCATGATATATGATAAAATACAATAATTCAAACATAAACGATTGGGATTATGGCACATCAAACATTGCAAAGGTGTACCATAATAACGCTGTATGCTATCAAAAAATTGCAGCATCAGGTGGAGGTGACACGCCATCGCTTCCAGATGTTCCATTTGTATTGAACTACAACGCTAAGAACTACGATGCTTCAACGCATACAATACCATATACAGAAGGTGCATTGAATGCAATTAATGCTGTTATCACCGGTACAACTGCAAACATCATTGACCATCATGAAAATGGTTATATTCAGTTAACTGGTTCAACTACTACTGCCATAAGAGCACTTGTTGGAACAACAAACTTCTCAAGAAGCAGTTCAAATCCAAACATAACCATTATATGTAAGGCATATACTCCTGGTTCAACAACCGAAGGAAACATTCTTTCAAACAGAAAAGAATCTTATAACTGGATGTATCGTCATAAGTCATCAAAACTTACGTTTCATGGAAAAACAGAACAAGGTTCAATCGCTGTATCAAATACAGAACCTAACACTTGTTCAGTGAGAATTGATTCAAACAGACTGTTGACTTATAACAACTGGACTCAAAACACAACAACTACACAAAGTAACTTCAACTATGGTTCTAATTCAAATGGTGGAGCTTTATTCTCTGGCTATTATTCAA
>JAEIGA010007335.1_pt1 | contig 16763 bp, 33 predicted proteins | sample 9270691 | NCBI WGS metagenome assembly JAEIGA01 (sample SAMN17057246, study PRJNA624740) | gut metagenome | biome: biome; isolation source: fecal sample | host: Bos grunniens | place: China: Xizang | collected 2019
AGTCTGTACTTCAGCAAACAGCTGCAGGTTAATCTTGGTGAACATAGTTGTTATCTCCTTTCAATTTGTGAGAGGAGATTAGATGCGGTTAGAAACGGATCTTCTCTCCTCGTTGTACTCTGCGGATGATCTCCGCACGATCTGCTTTGGAGAGCTGTGACACATCGCTCTTCACTACCGCTGCACTCTGAGAGGACATTCCATTCTCGGAGGGTCTTGCGCCATTGGAAGCAATCTTCTTGGCGAGCTTGGACTCCACGGTCTGAGCAGTAAACTGCATCGCCGCAGGGATGATCTCGTCCTTATGGAGAACCTCGTACGCAGTCCTCACATCGATGTTGCTTCTGAGCAGATCCACGAACTTGGGATTGTTCATCTCAGCTCTCAGGTCAAAAGAGGGATATACCTTCTTGGCTTCATCGGCCTGCTGCATCCAGGCAGCGTACAGCTTCTTGCCGTTCTCCTGCCGTTGTGCTTCTTCCATCTGAGCCTTCAGTTCTGCGTTCTCACGCTCCATCTTCCGAACCTCTTTGAGCTGCTGGACCGTCATGCCCTTCTCAAGAGCTTCCTGCTCATAGTAGGAGTCATCCTCCTGAATGGCTTTACTCAGACCTTCGATGTCTGTGGCATCCACACCATACTTACTGGCCAGAAGTTCCAAGGTTGGAGTCAGAGCGTTGAACTTATCAACAGTCTCCTTCTGTCCCTTGAGTCGCTTCTGGATGGTGTCCTGCACTCTGGCATCGTACAGATCCTTGTACTCGCCTTTGATGAGCTTCTCAAACTCAGCATTACGGTCAGGCTGTGCAACGTTCTGCACCTCGGCGGCAGGTGCGCTCTCCTCCTGAATGCCATACTTGACATTGGCAAGAGGATTGCTTTTTTCGCCCTTCGTCTGCGGTAAGGCGGCTACCGCTGTTACGCCCTGTCCCTCTGCTGTGCCACCATCACCGGCTCCAGTGCCTTCTGCAAAGAGCTGGAGACTGAGCATAGGGATAAAAGTATCGATTTTCATGGGATAGTCCTTTCTGTCCGTAAAGTGGACGATTCTGTTTTATGTGCTGGCTTTACGCCTTTACACCGTGAGATGGTTCAGGGACACATGGTCCGGGTAATTGCAGGTGAGAACGTGTGCACCGCACTGTGCAACCCAGAATGTGTGGAGTGCTTCTGCGAAGAAATCCTCCTTCGGTCTAGCCACTACCACTGCCTTGCCTTCCCTGATCTTGATATGAGGTTTTTCCTCAAGCTGTCCTTGCTCATGCATGAAGGACATCGCCTGTGCAACGGTATACACAAGCATCGTAGCGGCAGAACAGACAAGGTCTTCACCCTTCGGAGCCGTTGCTGCATGGCCCTTCACCTTCATGTGGATGGTGCCGTTGTCCTTTTCCTGCCAGAAATGTATCTTTACCATTTTGAATCACTCCTTAAGTGGGGTCTGTGGACTCAGCCACTCTCTGACGAGCCTTCTTGGTATTGGATGCCTCTTTCTTCTCGTTGCCACCAAGTGCTTCAGTCTCATCTACATTGGCACCGGGAGCTTGTCCACCGGCCATAGGAGTAGGTGCAACGCCACCGGTGATGCCTGCAGCAATCTGGTCAGCCATGGCAGGGTCGATCATCTGTGCCATCTTGAGCATCTGCTGTTGCATCATGAGCATCTGCTGATACATACCGCCGTTCTGGGCGATCTTCTGCATGATGAACTGCTTTCTGTCGAAGTCCATCATGTCCAGACAGGCCAGAGCCTGGTCAGCCATCTGGGGATTGAAGAAGCCTGCCTGATAGAACTGAAGTGCCAGCTCATTCTGGCTCATCTTGGAGTAGGGACTCTGCTTCTGGGCTGTGATCTCGATGTCGAACAGAGGCGTTCTGTAGCCCATGTCCACACCCATCTCAACACCCTGGAACTGTGGAGTTATGCCTGCATTGGAATACTCCACGAATCGTGCAGCTCCGTTCTCACCCATGATGCGGAAGCACCGGGGAAGGTCATAGAACTGACGGATCAGCTCAATGACCATCAGGCATACCTTGCGGAATGCTCTGTAGGAAGCCTTATTGTTATCTCTGGAGAGCTTGGAACCTGCCTCCTGCATTGCAGCGATGGCAGAAGCAGCAGTAACACCAGAGGTAGTACCACCGGTGGAGATATCTCTGTTGCCGGTGACCTCCTTCAGCTCATCCACCTTGTTGTTGATGACCTGAACATAGATGTCGTTCAGAGGCTTGCCCTGCACCGGCAGGATGCTGTCCTGACCCAGATTGCCATTCACATGGATGAAGTCCTTTGTCAGGTCTGCATACTCTTCCTCGTTGACCTCTCCGTCATTGCGGATGAAGTGCCTGGGCTTGGCATTGGCCAGCATATTCTGCATGATAGCCTGGTTGCCTCTGTCGATGTACTCCTGTGCAGACTTGCCCACATCAATGTAGCCGAAGCCACAGGGAGTACCTTCCACGCTGAACAGAGGATCAAATACGAAGGGATACAGGCCATGGTCATACCAGCCACGATCAGCGAACTCAGGCTCATTCTCAGTAGCGAACAGCACCACATCGTTGACATACTTGCAGTAGTGCAGGACCACTTTGCCGTTCTGTCTCTTCTTGTAGTACCAGTCCACCACAGCAGACTTATTGTTGGTATCCACAGCATCATCGTAGATGTACTTGCTGATATCCAGTGTGGAGTTGCCCAGCTTACCTTCTAACTGGGGATATGCACCCAACAGCAGGTCATTGTCCATCAGATCCACATGGAAGAGGTTCCGGGACATCTGAATGTCAGTGATGCCACTCTCCCAGAACAGATTGATGATATCCACCTTCTTGATGGAGATATCACCCAGTCCATTCAGCTTCTCCTTATCCCAGAACACACCATAGATGCCGGTACCTGCCTTGAGCTTGTAGTCCCACACATTGTCGTAGGTCTCCTCAAAGTCATTCTGCTCCAGGATCACAGGGATAACAGAGCTGAGCATCTCTGCCTCTGCCTTGTCTCCTTCCTCTCTGGGGAGGACATTGGGAGAGGGGTAGTTGTCCATGGCATCAGCGTGTTTGTTGGCAATGGAGTTGAACAGCCAGCCAGAGGAGGGTTCTACCTGATTGGTTTGCTCCTTCCTCATGCACTCCCAGTGCCGGAGCTTGAACCACTGCTCATTCTCAACGATTCTCCTCTCAAGGTTAGCTTTGCCTTCCTTGTACTTCTGGAGAGTCTGCTGAGCTGCCTGCACCTGCTCTCTGCCTATGACCTGTGCAAGGGCCTTGAAGCCATCCATAGCCCCCATAGGAGCCTGCTGGGGCTGTGCCATCTGCATTCTCTGAAGCTCACTCTGAGGTGTAGGACGAGGTGCAGACTGCCTACGAGCCATCTGCTCCTCCATAGGGATGGTCTGCTCCTGATTCGGTTTGACCATCTTGAGGTCTTTCTTCTTATCCTTAGTCTCCATCGATAATCTCCATTCTCGGCCTCCTGGAGACCGTCATGATATCTTCCTTGGGGATGTCCAAGAACATCGCCATAGGTGTTTCGTTGTATTTGTCCGGTGCCACAGCCGTTCTGGGCTTGATGGGCCTGCTCATGCAGAAATAGCGAACCTCGTCAGCTACATGGTCTTCACCATCAGTGTCCAGATCCTCCGGCTTATGCTCGTCATACTGCAGCAGAGGTATGGTCCTTATGAATGCCTTGCAGTTACTGAAGACATACATCATGGGGAATCCATTCTCATCAAATGCAAAGCGATAATGCATCTGCATCCAGCCGGGGATTCTCTTGTGGTCACCGGGAGTGAAGTACACCTGATGCTTGGCAGCTACATCAGCAATGGACTCACCGGTCTCTGCATCCCATATAGCAGGGTCAGCTATGCCGATGATCTTCTTGCCCTTCAGCCATCTATGCTCAGTCTCAATGCGGTGGATCTCTGCGAACACCTGTGGAGGAGTCCACTTCACACCTTCATTGGGAGTCTTATTACAGCCATACAGTTCCAATATCCGATACACCACACCATCGTAGTCCACAGCCCACCAGCCACAGCTAAATGGCTTATTGTAGCCCCAGTCGAAGGATCGGTATATCTTCCATCCATCAGGTATCTCAAAGGGATTAATGACATGAGTCCACTGCCGGTCAGCATAGTGGTCTGTCTGATCCATGAAGTCCTCAAAGAACTGGCCTTCAAAGATATCCCAAGAGCCATACAGCCATGCCTCTCTCAGCTTTGGAGGCAGTGCCTCAAGCTCTGCTTTGTACTCAGGTGACATCTCCATCAGCACCTTGTTATCTGTCACCAGAGCCTGTGTGAAGCTGTAGTTCTCAGGGATCTCATCCTTCTCATACTTTCTCTCAACGAAGAGTCTCTTGATGTAGTTATGGCTCGGCCCACCGGGGTTGCAGGTGTAGTAGGTCCTCTTGGGCAGTCCATTAGGCTGACGGACAGCCAGGTTGATCTTCTTCAGCCACATCTCCTGAAGCTGTGTAGCCTCATCAAAGAAGATGACATCATACTCAGCACCCTGGTACTGGTCCAGGTCAGCATCGTTGTTGCAGTAGCCAAACCAGATGGTAGATCCATTGCAGAAGGTGAATACTTTCTCAGTCTTGTTGTACCTCGCCACCTCATGAGGAAGCATCTGCTGCAGAGGTACAATGTGGTTGTTTGTCAGCTCCTTATAGGTCTTACGCACTATGAGGATCTTGATGCCTTCCCACCTCATGCACAGGAGAATAGACTTGACTCTCACAGCCCAGCTCTTACCGCCACCACGAGCACCGCCGTATGCCACATGGCGATGCTGATCAGCGAGGAATAGCTTCTGCTTCTCATTCGGCTCCGGGATGTTTATGACTGCCATTTCGGATCGCCTCCCTCAATGGTGATGGTCACTTCCTTCTTGGAGTCATCTTCCTTCTCAGCCTGCTTTCTCAGGTTAGCTATCCTTGCCTCCTGCTCTCTCATGTCAGCATCAGAGCGAATCATCTGGATCTCCTTGATATCCTTTAGAACGCCGGATATGTGCTTCATGGACTGCGTGTCAAGAGAAGACACACCATTAAACACAGAGTTCTCTATGAAGCTCTCAACGACACCCAGTAGCTTTTCTGCCACACTTTGGAGTCGTACTGCCCTGTCAGCTTTCTTGTCACAGATCTTGTCCAAGGCTTTTGTGACAGATTTGTTCATGTGCTGTTCGCGCTGTTCAATCCATCCCTCATCCTTAGACCTGCGACAGATAGCCTGGTAGCTGATACCATGCTTTTCAGCCAGCTTACGGTAACTGGTGTTCTCGCTTATGTATTCGGTTTTAATCTTCTGCCAGTCAGCCATAAGCCTCCCTCCAATCGTTATACCGACATCTTAGCAAATATTTTTGCACAATAGGTAGCCCCCCCTAAATGCATAAAAAGAGGAGGCCGAAGCCTCCCCTTATGTATTTACCAAGCAGCCGTACAGGTCTCACCACGATGATGACTGGGATGGTCGATGCCACACTTCTTCTCGACCTCGATCAGCCGGTTCTGCATCTGCTCGATTGTTCTGCCCTGAATCTGCTCTCTTTCATATCGCCAGTGGTTTTCCTCAACTTTGCGGACAGCCTCTTCCACTCGCTTCTGAACCTCTGCCTCGAATCTCTTTCTGCTGATAATCATGTTGATTTCCTCCTAAGATGTAAAGTATAGTTATAATATTCTGCAGCTAAAATTGATATTTGCCACAGGATATCACTCAATTTCCTCGGTATTCTCCTGCCGATACCAACCAATCGACACCTTGCCACAAATCTTGCACCGCAGGATCTGGATGGTAACATTTCGTAAGGTCATCTCTTCCTCGTACTTATGCGGCGAAAGTTCATGGATGCCATCGGGCTTGATAGTCACTTTCGGCTTGTTGGATGCTACCAAACAGTTCGGACACACCATCCGACCTTCCGGGATAATCTCACCACAGCAAACGCATCTATCTTCCATTGTCATTCTCCTTTTACATAGCGCAGACCGTAATTACTTCCACGTTTCACAAAAGTAAATTGTCCATGAATGATACCAGATCGCAATTCATCTGAATTGATTATGTCTGCAAGGTCTTTCAAGAACACATTGTATTCTTTTCCGTCATTAAGACTTTTGAATGTTGCCCCGGCAGAAGAACACCCACGATGAAAACCATCGAATTTAAGATCATCGTCAAAGATATAGTTTTCTTTCCAGACCCATCTTCCTTTGTTGTACTTTTCGTCTTCCCAATCACCGGGTAGACACCCTGTGTAACTCAGCATATTTCCGTTATATGTGCTGAATGGAATCATCAACGCCATAATCATTTCTCCTTTACTGGCTGTTGTAGCCATTTAATACGGCAATTAAAGCAGTTACGTATGCACAAATCCCAATTATCAGCATGAGGACACTTAACAACATCAGCCAATTCCTCATCACTCATAGCCCGGATGCGGTCTGCGTTGGTCATGGGCTTTGCGTGGCCTATCAGCCGCCGTGCGAAATCTTCGGTAGCTTTATAGTGGTTTTTGCTGTCGGTCTTGATGATGATTTCAAAATCCTCGTTACCGTAATTCCGTGTAATAAACTCCGTCATAATCATTCTCCTTTCGGTAGTGGGCATTCTTTTGTGCCTTTGAGGAATGCCATGCTTACTGGCAGAGGGTAGTAGATATTCCGCAGTTCTTCTGTCAACTGCGCTCGGTAGCAATCCTTTGGGCATTGGCTCTTTTTATAATCAGCGCAATGGGTAGCATCGTGGTTCATAATCAATCTCCATCTCTCCCTTCTTCCACAATCAGCAACCTTTCAAAAAATCTAACAGCTGCATCCCAACTTCTATCTCGGTGGAAAATAGCATTGTGGCATTCTGTGCAATTAAGCTGATACACTCTGCTTTCTTCGTAGGTGATATGTGCGTGATGTTCTTCACAGAAAGGGCATTTGATTGTTTTATACTTCATGCTCACTCTCTCCTTTCTCCGCAGGAGCAAAAATCGTACGGCTTGACTATTCCCATATATCCTCGTTTGCACTCTCCGTAGCAATCGGAGAACATAAGGTGCTTGCAATCCTTACACCGAACCACAGGCACAACATCGTTGTCCAGTAGATAATCCGCAACCGCTTCCGTTGGGTCTACCAATTCATGTGGAAAGATTGGCTTTCGCAGAATCTCAATCAGCTTTTCTCTTGTGTTATGCATCGTCATTACCCCCATACACCGCAACAACCTTAAACTCCATCGGTTTCAAATCGCACCACCGGTATTCTTCCAGTAAAACCTTAATGTAGCTTGTGAGTGTGAGCCGTTCAAATGTTACTTGATCTTTTCCCCACACCGTTCTAAATTCGCTATATGTATACCGTGTTCCCATTGTCGGTGCTGTTCCACTACCAACATAATTGGAATTAGCCTCTATACCTTGAAGCCATCTGTTGCAACGCTTAACCGCATACCTAATATCAGCCATTGTCTTTCCTTTCTCCGTCCTTGCAAAAATAATCCGCATCGAACATTTTCCATTCTGAGCTTTCAAACGGGTGGCAGAAATCTCCCGTGCTATCCACGAAATGCGAATGCTTATCACACCAGCCAATTTCTTCGTGCCAATGCTTGCAATCCTTACACCACACCACTTCCACGGCATCCACGGTGGGAGCATTTCTTATATCTTTTTCTAGCACAATCGCTCTAAGCCCACCAAGATTTGCACCAACATTGATGCATCGATACACTCTCAACGCATTGGCATCAATCAACCGCTTTTCACTTGCCATCACTTCCACCCCTTTCTGGCCTTTCTATACCCTAGCTGCTTGAGCTGGGGATACCGCTCATAGAACGGATAAAACTCATCACAGCCTTTGCGGATCTGAGCATCCAGCTCCTCCTGGTAGTAATCTGCCTCCTTGTCATCGGTGAAGCAGACATGGTATCTATCGGCAAGAACCTTAAGATGGTTGTAGACCTTCTCCAGCCGTTTCTTGCCGAAGGTGTCCTTACCCATCACTTCAGGATCACGCAGAGTCAGTTGGATGTAGTCCCACATCTTCTGCATCCCCATCTGCTCACCTACATCCAGGAAGCCCTGATACATGGCTTGCTTCCTCTCAAGATATGCGTTCTTCCCCATGGTCATCCTCCTTCTTAATGGTCGGTGCAGCCTTTACAGCAGCGTATAACAGATTCCACATATCCAAAGCACCCTGGTCATAGCCGTTGTCTTCATCGTAGACAATCGGCTTAATATCTCTCAAGGTTCTCATCAAAGCTACAGCATCAATTCGTCTGCTTTTCATGCCATGGCCTCCTTCCGTCTGCGCTCCACATTGGGATGCCAACCACAGTTAAGGCACTGATGGTTATCACACGCCACACCATCGTTGAACAGGCATCCGGGGCTTGTCTTTCCAGCTCGGTGAGTCCTTCGCCAGTGTGCAAGAGAGCATTCTTTACTACAGAACTTTCTGCAGCCTGTGGAACTGGTGTCGAGTCCCTTTGCACCGCAGACGATGCAAGTATATACTTTACTAGGTCTCATCTTATGTCTCCTTTATCTTGATGCCATGCACCCACAGCATCAGCTTCCGTTTGATCTTATAGGCTTCTGTCCTGAAGCCCTTGCAGTCCTCAACCACAAGCTCCCCATCCTCGTAGTAGGTGAAGTCAGCTATGTAGCTGCAGGCTCTCTCACCCTTCTGCTTGGGGATCAGCTCGTATTGGACCTGCCTCTTGAGATCCTGTATCTTACCGGCCCTCTCCAACAGTCTCAGGCATCCCCACCGCTGATACTCCTTAACGCTGTCAAAGACCTGACCATCTGGAGCCTTCATCTTCCTGGCGCCGTATTTATTACCGCTCATACTTTTCCTCCAGTATCCTTGCAAGAGGACAAGCCCCATAATTCATCCTCCGGCAAAATCTACCCTTGTAATCTATGAGCTGGGCATGGGAGGCGAAAGCCATGTGGATCGCCATCCCATCTTCCAGTCCCTCACAGTAGATCACCTGGCTGGCGTTGGTCTTGTAGTAGGGGCATTGAACCAGATGGTCCTCATGTTTGTTTGACACAACACCGCCCCCTAATCATCACCGAACAGCTCTCTTTCCCTGCGTTCTTCATAGAGAGCATCCTCGTCATACTCAGGATATTCCCTCTCCTGCATCCATGAGGGATAGCCTGTCCTCTCGATCCATCCGATTTCCGGGTGTTCCAGCATCATATCCACCTCCGATCATTATGTTTGCCAGATTGCCATACCCAATGTTGGCACTGTCTTTATATCTGGCAGTACAGTCCATGATTGCTCTGTAATGCCTCACTCCGTCTTCATTTCCAAGACTCTTGTGTACCAATGCACACTCCATAGCCTGTAAATGTATCTGCTTCAGCTCCTCCACCATCTCAGCCACAGTAGGAGGAAACTTGCTCACCATCCTGAAATGGTTGAATGCATTCTCCATGATGGGATACGGCACATCCGGGAAGCTCATCTGCCACATATTCACTGTGGCCTGCTTGGATGCCTGATCCATATCCTTGTATGCCGTAGGATAGGCAACCTTTATGAGTGCCAGCAATCTGATCGCCTCCGGCTTATTCATAATCTCCCTCCTCCAGCATATCCAAGAATGGATTACTGCTCTTTTGCTGCCTATTGGATCTGGCAGGAGCTTTCTGCTTCAGCCTGTCAAAGATGATGCCCTTCCACCCATTCGCCATACTGTCATCAATTAGATCGCACACCGCCTGCTCACCATAGGTAATCTGGTTGTTCTCGATCTGTCTCAAAAGGGACTTCATGCCCACTTCCTTGTAAGACTCTTTGCGTTCAGTCTTATAAGCAATCCATTCACCCACCTTTTCAGTAAGGGTAGGAGGAATGATATACTCAGGAAGAAGCCTCTGGAGGATATCGTGTGTGGTTTCCTTCTTCTTATCTCCTCTACTCTCATCTTCTCTTATCTCTTCTTCTCTTATCTTATCTGCTTCGCTAACATTAGCTTTACTGTTAGCTTTACAGTTAGTGTTACCAGAGGAAATGAGCTTCTGCTTCTCTCTGTACTCACGCATATACTTCTTCATGTATGCGTTTTTTGCCTCGATCTGGTCGATGTTCTGGTGCTTTCCCCAGTTAGGAATTGTCACCGTATTATGGATGATCTCAATCATGCCAAACTGCTCAAAGGTTTTCAGAGCCAATCTGACTGTGTTGAGAGGTCTCCTGAAGATGGTGGCGAACATCTCATCCGTGTATGGCATCTGGCCCATCTGGAACACACCGCTGTTGTTCTGCTTACCTGCGAGACACAGCAGCTTGAACCATATCACGATTATTGTGTCAGCCTCCGGCATGGTCTCTATCATCAGGATCTTCTCGTCATCGAAAACATCAGTGACGATTTTGATCCACTTGACTTCAGCCATATTCCCGCACTCCCTTCGGTATAATCTTCTTGGTCTTATCGAAGTGGCGGTGGACAAGGTGCATCTCCGTGGGAGTATCCTTGACCACAAACCACATCGTAGGATCAAGTTTCCACTTGACCATCAGTTTCATTTGAGCCACAGTGGGCCTCTTTCCGTTCTTCATCTTTCGCACCCCGGCTTTCTGAATACAACCACCATGGAAGGTTTCGGTGAGTTGACTTTTCCACCACCGAACTTTAGCCTCCCCTTAACGAATCTGACCTCTGCCTTATGGTAGATCCAATCGTGGAACCACTTGGTGTCCGTGTTTGAAAAGAGGAGAAGTACCGCACACTTGCAGTCACCTGCATACACTTCCTGAAAACACTTCTGCACCCACTCTCCAACCTTCCTGCCATAGGGAGGGTTGCAGAACACGATCTCTCCAGACCAGTCCTGCTTGAGTCCGTCCTGCTCCTTTGTGAAATACCTCTCACACTTGTGGTTCGATTCATCTGCACAGGGATCTAAGGTGAAGTGGAACTCATTGTCGAGCTGATCAAAGAAGTCCTGTGGTGTTTCCCACTGGTCTGTCTTGCAACTAAAAAACAGCTCTGTATTCATCTGCCGGTACTCCCAAAGCCACCGTCACCACGGTCAGTCTCTTCCAGGCTGTCCACAACCTCCAGCTCCGGCAGTAGGCAGGGGACGATCACAAGCTGTGCGATCTTGTCACCCGGTCTCACATCGTAGCGCAGGCAGGGATGATGGTTGTACAGTTTCACGACAATACTGCCTGTGTAGTGGGAGTCGATCACACCGGTGCAGGTCAGGCCATGCTTCACATTCAGTCCGCTCTTAGCCTTGATGAGTCCGGTGCAGCCTTCAGGGATCTGGAAGTGAACCAGGGTGTCTATGGTGACACTGCCTCCACACGGAGTTATGGCCCACACACCCTCACGCTCCGGTGCATACAGATCCAATCCAGCATCCCACGGATGCGCTCTGGTGGGCATGATAGCCCCTTTATCCAACATGATTTTCATTTCTTTTCCCTCCTTAGAACGGAAGCTGTGCATCAGGGATATCGATAGGCTGGAAGTTCTGCTGTGCGTTGCTGGGCTGGCCGTAGGAGGAGTTCTGGGTCTGGCTGGTGTTACCGCCTGTCTCAGAACTTCTCTTGTTAGAGAGCAGCTCAACGCTGTCACAGGTCACCTCAACGGCAGTACGCTTATTGCCGTTCTTATCCTCCCAGTTCCGGGAAGTCAGATAGCCGGTCACACCCACGAGGTCACCCTTATGACCGTACTGGCACAGATACTCAGCACCCTGCTGCCATACCACGAAGTTATGGAAGTCGGTGGTGTCCTTCGCTCTGGGTCTCTTGACCGCCATAGTAAAGGAACAGCAGGCAGTGCCGGAGTTGGTTCTTCTCAGCTCAGGATCGGCACACAGCCGACCAATCATAGTAACGGAATTCATATATTAGTCCTCCTCAATTAAGTAATACTCTGCGAAGCTCACGCTATCGCCATATCTGTTTTTACCGGTCTTGATCCTCCGTCCGATGGCATATCCCTGCTGACGGAGATCGCTGATTCTGGATGCCAGTCTCATGCATCCGATATCGGAAAGTGCTTCAAGCTGGGTGATTGACCCAAACTGCCTCATATACTGAAGCACCTTGTCACATTGCGTAGATTTCATGGCTACATCCCCTTCCTGTAAATGAGAGCATCCTCGCTCCAGTCCTCGTAGTGTTCACTCAGGTACTCCCGGAAGTAACCTCGCATCTCCATTCTGGCTGTGGTCTGGTCATACTTCCTATGGCAGATGGGACACAGGGTCAGGCCATTCTGCTCGATGCCAAGCCCACCCTGGGATCTGGCGATGTAGTGGGCATTCGACCACGCCAGTACATCTGGAGCAGAAGCTCCGCAGAACACACAGCAGGGCCAGCCATCAATGCTGTCTCGCTCGGAGATGGCAATCTTGGTCTTCCGGTCAAAGTCTCTTGCCTTTGTGTCCTTTCTCATTTCCAAGCCCCCATAAGCGATGCAAGCTCTTCATCGGATTTGACCTCGATATCCAAGGCACGACAGTCCTGCACCAAATTTTCGATGAGTTGCGACATCTGGGAAACGGAATAAGTTGAGCTGCCGTAATATGCCCGGAGGTTTCGGTATCCATCAATCTTGGACTTGCCCATGTCCACACATGGCCATCCGAGGCCCTGCGCTTCCCAGACCTGCTTGAAATGTTCGGATGCTTCATCCTTGACCGGGAGAACCTCATAGTTGCCACCTACATTCTGGATGGCCTGCCGGTAGATCTCCTTGGGAGTGATCCGCAGGGCATCGGCAATCTTATTGATAAGCACCCATGCATAGGCATTTGCATCCAGGCTGCGCTTCTTCCGATGCTCCTTGACCTCCAGGTCATACAGCTTGTCCTTGTGCTTGCGAACCACTGCCATGGCCTTGCCCAGATCCTCTCTCTCAGGCTTGACCATCAGCCAGCCACCTTCCAACCTCACCTCACGGAAAGATATCGTTTCAGACATAAGGGAACACTCCTCTCTTCAGGCAGTCAGCCAAGATTCTCAGCTTCGGCAGGTAAACGGTCTCGATCCAGTTGGGGTCGTACCTCACCGGGATCTCCTGAAGCCTTCTTGGATCGAGGTCACGGAGGTAGTTCTTGTAGTCCTCCGGCTCAAGACCGTAGGCTACGATGTCAGCCTCATGGATAGTGGAGGCGAACATCTGCACCTCAACCTGATAGATGTACTTGGTTGGTGTCTTCTTCCACCCATTCTCCCATTGGTAGGTCTTGACCTCTTTGATGCGGAAGGGAGTATTACCATCCAGATTCACTCTCAGTTTCAGATCCTCGATGATAATCTGCTTGTCCTTCTCCAAATTGGGAAGGTGCAAGCTATCCAGGATGCGATGCTCCCAGTTGGTACCGGCTTTTGTGTACTCATTGTCGAAGTGGTCATTGTTGATGCCCAGCTTCTGCATCCACCACTTCTCCCAGGTCTTGGTCTTCCAGTTGCCGATGACCTTGTCGGTGTCCGATGCTCCGAAATACCCGGAGCGGTCATGATCCGCAATCATAAGGCATTCAGCTCCTGCTCAAACCGATGGAGTTGGTCGAAGAAAGTGAATAGCACACGAACCTCGTCCTCGGTTTTCTGAACCGCTTTTGCAATGTCACTTGTGGACATTCCCTTCATAAGGGCTTTGGTGTATGTCTGCTGCATTCTCTCTTTGATGGCGAACAAATTGTGGCTGTTCAGATCCTCTACAGGGGACTTGTCCTCTGCCTCGTCACCACTCACCCAAAGGCCGAAGCCCAAGCCGGTACGCATTGCTACGCCCTTGACGAAAGCTCTTGTCTGGGCATTCCATAGTCTCTGCTGAGTCATGGAGTTGTCCTTCACAGGGTTGCTGCCGTTCATCAGAGGATACTGTGCCTCAAACTCAAGGTCATCGATTACGATCTTGACTCTCACCTCGTAGCATCGGTTGGTGTTTTCGTTCTTATCCATGAAGACCTGGTCACTCATGAACAGACTGGAACCGTTCGCATTCACGCAAGGCTCAAAGTATACCGTCTCGGCACCATGCTCATGGAGCAGTTCCTTGCACTTAGCCCAGTTGAGGTAAGGGACTTCAATCTTTCTGCCCTTGTCATCCTTCGCTTCTCTATATTCGCAGTGGGGAAGCACATCGATCTTCCGCATTTCTGCATAACGCTTAATTGCCATCCTTTTCGTCCTCCTTCAGTGCAACCTTAATGGTGATGGTAGAACCGTCTTCCTCATCAGTGCCGGTGATCTCAATTTCTCCGGCATAGTTGTTCATGTCTGCATCAGTGACTTCGCAGTAATCTGCTACGAAGTCCATCAGCTTACGGAATACGAAATATTTGTTCATCATCTTTAGATGGCTCCTCTCACATAAATTTTGTTTTCCTGTTGCTTATCCAGGGACTCAAACATCCTCCTTGCAGCGAAGCTGATTGCCTGTGCCATTCCCACTTCACCATCGTGGAGGATGTGAGCATGGCCTCTGGAATAGATCCAAGTCTTTTCGCCCTGGGTTGCGTTCATTGTGACCACGGCAACGTTGCCATCGATATGGGCTTCAAAAGTGTAATTGATGGGGATCGGAGCAGGCTCCAGTTGATTCTCTGCATACAGACCCTTGTTGCCGTTACCTTCAATGGTAACCTCGTACATGGTTCTGTCCTGTGCTAAACTGCTCCAGATATCAGACACATTGCCGAAGACATCCTGCTTGGAAGGAATCTTGACACGGTCACCGATTTGGAACTTGGTGCAGCAAGAAACATCAGTGGTCTCTTCGGTCTCCTCGATGCACTCTTCTTCAGGGAGCCGCTGAGCGGCAATGGCATCGATCATATTCAGATACATTTCCTTGTCCTTCGGGGACAGTTCGGTCTGCAACTTCTTATAGATTGCATACTGGGACACACCGACCTCCGCAGCCAGATCTCGCTGACTCACACCGTGGTCTGCCATATAATCACGGATGTCCTGATTTGCTTTTGTCATTTTTTTTGCTCCTTTCAATTCTTGATCTCATGCCAGAAATAGCCGGTCTTGAACATTGCCAAACAGCCTGCCAGACACTGCAACACGATGCGGAAGGTGTCATTAATCCAGCCGATCAGCTCCAGAGCGGTAATGCCCATCATGGTGATAACCAACACTCCCAGGGTCACACCCATATGTACAGCGGCCTTCTTCTTGGCCTTCGCTTTTCTCGCCCGGTGGACCTCCTCAGTGCTGTAACACACAGCATTCTCGGCAGCAATGCGCTCACTGGCCTTCTGGTTGATAGCCTCAAATTCCTTGCTTTCATCGATACACATAGTTATTTTCCTTTCTTATTCGCCCCTCATAGCCTTCAGGAAGGGCATCTTCGGTATTCTTACTCTGCTCCCCATACGGATCACCGGGAAGGGGAAGGGGTTCTTGCCATCTCGTGTGGCAACGTTGATGGTGTAGGGGCAACAGCCCAGGTACTTCGCAATGTCTGCCGGGATCAGCATCTCTTTGTCCAATGCCTCGATGCGGTCCAGCTCATCGCTCATAAATTCTCTTACCATTCCGTCCTCCTTTCGTTCAGTTTTTCTGAACTTTTAAGGTAAAAAAATATACGCCTATCTCAGCAGTTACAATCTCCAGCAAATCACAGATTTTTCTGATTTCTTTCTGCGTAAAAAATGCCTTATTATTCAGTTTAAAACTGAGCGTAGAGACCGAAACACCGATTTCAGCAGCAAGTCGCTCCTGAGTAAAACCGTATTCTTTGATTCTTCCAAGAAGTTTGGAATAATCGAATTTCATATCCAACTCCATAATGTTACCTCCTCTCTCGTTCTCAATATCCACATATATGCGTATACGCAAGTTCAGTTTCTCTGAACTTGACAACAGAATATCATGGATGTCGAATTTTGTCAAGAACTATTTTTCAATTTTTCTGAACTTTTTTCTTTTCAGGGTAATTTGTGATTGATTTTTCTGAACTTCAGTGGTATCATATCCTTGGAAGGAGGTGTAACACAATGGATAAAGAGCCGAATGAAAAATGTTCAGCCAGGCTCGCCAAAGCACTAGCTATCAGAGGAATGAAACAAAGCGAGCTTTGTGAAAAAACAAAGATACCCAAAAGTGCGATCAGCCAGTATTTGAGTGGTTTATTTGAACCAAAGCAAGACAGACTCTATATTATAGCGCAGGCTCTGGATGTAGATCCTGTTTGGCTTATGGGATTCGATGTCCCAATGGAAAAGACAAATGAAAGCTCCCCCAGTGAGCCGACACTCACCGAGGGAGAGAAGGTCTTACTCGATCTCTTTAACCGAGTGCCTGAAGACAAACAGGAGCTTGTTCTTCAGATGATCCGTGTTGCTTTAGGAAACCAAGAATGATGGTGGCTGCCGCCATCAGTGCCTGTTCCGGGTTATCGTTTTCACGAATCATATTAATTAGTTCCATTTCATTTTTACGCACAATACCTACCCCTTTCATGATAACGATACCGGATCGAATACTATAACATAATCTTATCAGAATTTTCTTACAGTGGCAATATTACGACAGCAATCGACACGCTGTAAATGTTGCCAAATATCCAAACTTTTGTTTGATTTAAGAATACCAGCCTATAAGTCCAATATCTAGGACTATTTAAGAATGTGGGGGCAGCCTAACCGCCAAGTTGTCCACCCCCACACCCGGAGTGATAGGCCATTGCTGACCTGCCTAAAGCCTATCATTTCACCGAAAAATTATCAATACG
>JAEIGA010007336.1_pt1 | contig 16762 bp, 11 predicted proteins | sample 9270691 | NCBI WGS metagenome assembly JAEIGA01 (sample SAMN17057246, study PRJNA624740) | gut metagenome | biome: biome; isolation source: fecal sample | host: Bos grunniens | place: China: Xizang | collected 2019
AAGCGTCGCAGCTTTGAGCGCTTCCAATACAACATCGTTCGGATTGCATTGCTGCAAATAGTTGTCAGTTTGGTAAAGTTCAATAATTGAAGCCATGAATGCGCCTGCGTTCTTGTCAAGGATGTTCTCAAACTTCTTCTTCATGGTCGGATTGCCTCGGGTCAATCGTTTAATCGAAAGGTCCTCGGTATCATTGTTCGCCAACCGAAGGTAATTCTCAGAACTGAGCAAGTCCTCCTTCATCTTCTGCAACGACTTGATTGTCTTATCAATTTCTTCGATAGCCTTGTGGAACTTATCGCTGGCCCGTTGGTAATGGTTCCCAAATTTTGTCTTAAAATCCAGGAGTTTGTTCTCAAAATTCGTCACATCGATGGACTGTTGACGAGCAAGAATCAGTTCCCGTTGGTACTCAACACTCTTCTTGGAAGCCTGCGTCAAGAGAGCAATCAAAGGCATAAAGAACTGAGGACGAATGACAAACATCTTCGGATAGCGATACGAAACATCGACAATGCCCTCGTTATAAAAGTCGTTGTCCGGCTCCAGCAGCGATACCAGGACCGCATATTCACATTCCTTTTCACGACGGTCCTTATCCAGCTTGGCAAAAAAGTCCTCATTCTTGTGTTTGGTTGCCGTCTCATCCATCTCATTTTTCATCTCAAACATAATCGAAATGTATTCCATACCATCTGCATAGTCCCGAAAAATAAAATCCCCCTTGGAACCACGACTCGCATCATTGTCCTTTTCAAAATAAGCAGCCGGATACATCGTCGTGCGGACACGGTTGAACTCGTTACTACAATGAGCTTCCAAGGACTCCCCGATCATCTTCGTTGACAACTTCGCTTTCAGGTCCTTGTAGTAGTCCACCAGTTCCTGCTTCTGCTTCAGCTGGCGTTCATAATCGTCTTTCAGATTGGCTTCCCGGATCGTCGCTTCCCGCTGTTGAAGATCCATTTTACTACGCAATTGCAGAAGGCTATTTTCCTTGGCTTGAAGTTCATCTTTTGCCTTATTTTGTTCCTGAAGCACAGCAACTTGAACCTTGCTTTCCTGTTGATCCAACAAAGCCTTCAAGCGGGCGATTTCTTCTTTATTCCGCGCACGCTCCGCTTCCAGTTCCAATTGTTTCGACTGGTTAAAACCTTGCAATTGTGTCTGCAACTTGATTAGTTCACTCTCCTTTTTGGAAAGTTCCATATCTTTGGCTGAAAGTTTACTCTGAAATGATTGAGTTAATTTCAGGGCCTCTGCTTCCTGCTTGATTTCCTGCTGACGTTCCACCAAATTCAAGCGGGCCTTCACCTCTGCCTCAAACTCCTGATTCCGAACCTGATTTACAATTGAAGCATAATCCGCCTCATCAACCGAAAACACACTACCACATTGGGGACATTTCAATTCTTTCATATACTAAATTGCTTTGACGTTATTCCTAAAAACGAATCTAAAATTAGTCATTATTGTGAGAATTCTATGAAAAATTGTAAGACACCAACTTCGCTATTCCCATTTATGGAGACCATCATTACCCAATTGGAACAACTGGAGAAATACAGAACTTCAGAAACCTATCGTGCCACGTTGCGGAGTTTTAGCCAATTTCGAAATGGCAGAGACATAAAAATGGATGAGATAACAAGAGAGGTGACGCAAGCCTACGAAGCCTGGTTATGCGCCAAAGGGCTTACCAAGAACAGCACTTCTTTCTACATGCGCATCCTGCGGGCGGTGTACAACCGGGCCGTGGAAAAAGAGTTAACAACAGACAAAAAGCCCTTCCGTCACGTCTATACAGGCATAGACAAGACCGTCAAAAGAGCAATTCCCCTTCGGACCTTGCAAAAAATCAAGGAGATAAACCTTTCTACACGTCCCTCCTTGGAGTTCGCTCGCGACCTCTTCCTATTTTCCTTCTACACCCGAGGGATGTCCTTCATTGATATGGCTTACTTAAAGAAAGGCGACCTGAATTACGGAATCCTGAGTTATCGACGACGCAAGACCGGCCAGATGTTACACATCCGATGGGAACATTGCATGCAAGAAATCGTCAACAAACACCCCAGCGAGAAAGAAAGTCCCTTCTTGCTGCCCATCCTCAAAAACCAACACGATCGAAATGAATACAGGAACAAACTGCACCAAACCAACAAGTCTCTGAAACAAGTTGGCCTGCGCGTCGGACTCTCGATCCCCCTCACCCTTTACGTCGCCCGCCATTCTTGGGCCAGCATTGCCCGGAACCAAAACATTCCGATTTCAGTCATCAGCAGGGGCATGGGCCACGAGTCCGAAGTCACCACGCAAATCTACCTGTCAAGCATTGACAATGCACTGGTAGACAATGCAAATGCTCAGATATTGAGTGCTTTCACTGCCGTCAATAAGGTTTCGAAATCGGGAACGGGATCGTCCGTAAATATGGTAGCGATGCGACCACCGGTAGGACTGAGGTAGATACGCGGAACACGTTCTTGTGCAAACTTTTCAAAGATTTCGCGGGTTTCTTGGGGGGAGTAAGGCATGGTATAGCCTTGTTCCTCCCAGTAACCGCGAACCTCCTCCGCAGGTTGTTCACGTCCAATGAGCACCATGGCCAAATTTTCGCCATAGGTTTCGTAGATGCGTTGCAATGAGGGCAAAGCACGCTGACAATCGGGACAGGAGGTGTTGAAGAAAACGACGCAAGAAGGTTGTTCTCGCAATTGTGCACCGGTTACAATCCGTCCATCATTCAGCTGTACGGTAAAATCGGGCAATAGATCTCCCACTTGCACATCGGCAACTCCAGGTTCCTCTTTTATGCACGAAACAGAGAGCCCTCCAGCAATCACAACCAGAACAACAGCATAGTAAATACGGGCAAACGTAGCGGATACAGATTGGAACAACTTCATAAGGCATCTGATTTGACTGAACAAAATTAACTTTTATTCGCTACAAAACATAAAAAAACCACTCCCCGTCCGAAAGGACAACAGCCGTGGGGAGTGGTAATGCTGAACGTTATTTAGAGTATGATGGCTGTTATTCCAGAATGATAGGTCCACCCAAGGAACCGTTCAGGTAGCTCAAACTACCGAAGGTCTTTTCGTAGATCTTGCCGTCTTCGCCGACAAACTGGAATTTGACATCGTCCGTGTTCCAGTCGTACTCGTACTCACTGCGGAGGCGCAATTCAAAAGCTCCGTTTTCTGCGATGGAAATTGCACCAATACGGTTGTAAGTCGGGAGCACTTCGAAAGGAACGAAAGAACCTGCCGGCACGGGCAACACGGCACCGTCACTCTTGCGACGGTAGTGCAATACACCGTTCAATGAGTTGTTTTGAACCCGGAATTTCTTATCGTAGAAGACTACTTTTGTCTGGTCCGAAGAGATGACGATATCACCGGCAGAAACGATGTCTTTGGTCTTAAAGGTCAAGCGTTTGCGTTCCCCTGACTGGTTTGTTGCTTTGTCATCCACCAACGCTGCCGGAGCAAAGCCCGCTGCGCGTTCGGTTTCGCGATCTGCATTCACACGGTAAATGAAACGGCCAGGAACGTTATCATCTTTGAACAAGCGACCTGCAAGGACGTGCTCATCATTTTCGTCCAGTTTCAACATCGGAGCATCGATGTAGATGTCAAATTCGGTTCCGAAAGGATCCACTGACACTTGTTGAGCATCCGGCAAAAGGGCTTCTTCAGACTGACGGATGGCTGATTTGAAACTGGTGATATCCAAGTCAATCGAAACGGTCTGATTGGGTTCGTAGTCGAAGCGGATATCGTCCACCACTTCTTCGTTTTCACCACTCACCAAGGTACCTTGTCCATTGATTTCAGCAGCGAAGTGGAAAGCATGGAAGTTCGACAACTCAAAGATTGCTGAACGATATTGGTTACCGGAGCTGTTCGGGTTCGAAGCAACCCGAACGACCTCTGCACTCTTCGGAGCGTTGGTCAACAAGTGGAAGATCGCACCTTTGTCAGCAGTCGGCAATTCACTGGTTCGGGTAAAGAGGTGTACCCGTCCACCGGTGCTCCAATCACTCGGACTTACTTCGGTAAAGTTGAAGTAGTGGGTCAACGACGGATCTTCGTTGTGGTTCAAGTATTTTGAGTAAAACAAGAATTCGTCATTGGGATTCGGATCCACTGCGGAATAATCGTATTGTTGGGTCGTACTGTTCCAGGTGGCACCTTCGGCCAAGTGGGTTTCGATGGCCACAGGGGCATTCACCTTTTGGGGAACGAGGTAGAAGAACAACACCTCATCACGGGGAATTTCCACACTGTATTGGTACACGTTGTCAAGAATGATGCTGTAGTCGGTATCTTCACGGAAGGTCGCCGTCTTGGTCAAAGACTGGAAGTATTTTGCTTCAATGGTCAGTTCAACATTATCAGAAGTCTGGTGATTTTGGATGGTTTCCAAGTAAAGTCGTTGTTTACCAACTCCTTCCACGCTCAACATGTATTTGTAACCGATGCCATTGTCTGCACCGTAGCGGGGATCTTCGGGGGTAATGATGGGCAACGCCATACCGGATTCGTTCCGCACGTCGATGTCGTTCACAGACACCAACACCTCCATCGGGAAGAGTTCTGCCGGACAGTCATCCGGGATGGTGAACATCATGGTAATGTGTTCTCCGGTACCAGTACCGTACACGTTGGTAGTGATCCAAGCCGGTTCAAAGTTTTGTTCCTTCACAGTCACCACTTTGATGGTACGCACGAGGTTGCCCCATTTCACCATCAAGTTACCTTCGCGCTTGGCCAGCCCATCCATATCGTTGAGCTCAATGCAGATCAGACCTTCGCCTGTAGCCGCATCAAAGGTATGGGTAAATCTGGATTTGGCCACATTGTTGCCCTCGGCCCAGGCCACTTCGGCTTGGGTCAAGGGGGTACTGCCGTCATTCTTCAACGTATAATGCAAATAGTACAAGTTGGTCGGAGTCTGAAACTCGTTTTCGCCAATCATTACAAAGGTTTCCTTTACCGCCAAAGTGCGGTCACCGTCCGTAATTTCTTTGATATCGTCGGAAATCGAAACCCAGACGTTGTTGGTTGCCGGAGCTTCGAGTGCTGCGGCAAAGGTCGTTTGTCCATAGTACAGCGGACCATTGATTTCAACCGTATAATGATGGTTACGCAACACCGGCAGGTATTCCCGGTTTACATCCAGGAAAGAAATACGGTAATACAACGAAGGACCGCCGTTCAAGGAACCTTTTAGAATGAAGTCAATCGGTGAATCGGCCGTGTTCTCAGTCTCAAAAATGTACTCCTCCTCCACTTGGCGAACATCCACATAGTTGGTCAGTTTGGAGGTATTCAGGGGTAAGGTCACAAACGGATTGGTCTGGTAATGAGGAGCCACAAATCCTTGATCTGAATTATACGGAGCCACGGTACCAAAGGCATTGGAGTTGACAACCACCCAGCCGTCTGTACGGAAGTTTACCGAAGGGTTTACGTTCAAGGTAATCTTCGCCTGGTTGCGCAAGAGATGGACGGGATTGGATGTACTGTTGTAGCCATGGATTTCGTCCATGGTCTTGCGGGCCCAGTAAATCATACGACCGGCTGAAGCCTCGAGGGCTGCCATTACATCCACTTCAGACATACCGCGGTAATTGTCTTCGCGGAAATACGTCAAGTTCTGGTTTCCCACCAATTGGAGAATGTAGGTCTGTTCGGGCACATACAACAGCATTTTTCCGGTGAGCGAAGGATTGCCCGGCGTCGGAGTCATTTCGGCGTTCACAGTCGTAAGGAACAATCCGTTTTCATCAAAACAGAAAACAGTCATCTGTTGTACACCGGCCCCATCGGGATCGACCGCCTTGGTCTGGACCTCACTCATCTGAGGAACAGAAGCCACAAACTCCACAGCCACGTATCCCTCCGGAACCAGGTCCATGGGAGTAAACGGCTCCTCCTGACAAGCTGTCAAGCCCAACAAGGATACCAAAAAGAGGCAAGTAAATTTCATGTAAGTTTTCATACTCTATCTTCTATAAACGTTCTCTATTAATAAGCATCGCGAATGCAACGCAATCCAATACCATTTTGGGTATAATCCTTGTTCTCGACATAATTATCGGTTCTACCCGTATCGGCACACCAGTAATAGCGACCTGCCAGGACCTCGTCCATCACCTCTGAATCATTTTGGAATTTGATGATGATTTCCACTTCGGCACGGGTAGGCAAACGCCAGTTATCCAAGTGAATGACCTCCCCTGTAACCGGATCTTTATACACTTCCACATAGTCGCGACAGTGGCTTGCTGCCATTGTGAAATTGTTGAACGCACCGGATGATACGGCACCCAGCTGCGATGCAATCATGAATGAAGGGGATACGAGTCTTGCATTGTCACTGCTGTTGTCCGTGTAACCATCCGCATCCATTTGGGGAATAGCAACCGTGTAGGTGCTGGATGTTGACTTGATTTGCACATGGTACATCCGTGGATTACCGTTGGTCAACGCTCGGGTTGTCGATTGTGACAATCCATACCGGTTGTTGTAGGTATAATAATAATAGTCAATATCAGCCAGACCGGAAGATTTGATGGATTGGGCCACTTTGGAAGTGAATGCGCCTCCGGTAGAACTTTGGGTATAATCCCACTGCGAATTCCAGAAGGATGCTGTGGTGATGTAGTCACCGGGCACTTCCCAGGTTGTCGGAACAGCCTGATTGTCCTTGTCATTGTTGTGCTCCGGGCGATAGTAAAAGTCCTCGCGATAAGAATACCAGCCAGCCAGGTTGGTAATGTACTCCAAAGGATATTGGATCACGAACACTTCGCGGGTCAGGCCCTCTTCGTTGGTAACCACCAAGGTAAAGTAACGGATCGCATTGTTGGTCGGCACCGGGCTGTTGACCGTGATGTTACCGGAAATGCTGCCTGCAGGAGTGGTTCCGGAGATATTGCGGGCCGATGCATCCGTCTTCTGACTGAATTTGTTGTAATAATGCACGTCCTTGACCGCAATCGTCACGGGAGAAGAGGAAGCGAATTCCAAAGAGGTAGCATCTTGAGCGATGTTGTGCATTTCCAACGTATCTCGGCTGACCATCAAGTATTTCGGACGGTCCTCACCATCGATTCTTACCGATACTTCTGTCCAATCTTTCACATCGTAATGGATATCTTCTACCGGAACCGGGGTCACTTCAGTGATTGCACCGGGGCGGTTCAATTGGATGTTGACTTCGTAATAGTTATTGCGTTCAAACTTTTGATCATCGGTCATCGGGATCTTGTACCAGGAATTGTGGAAAGCAATGGTTTCACCTTCAGAAGTATAGTCCATCGGCAGGTTCATGATGACGCTGGTCTCGTATTCCAGGATACTCTCATTGTCCCAGTGATGGGGATAGACGTAGGTCGTTAAAGAAACCTTCTTGCTCGAATTCTGGGGATTCCAGGTAAAATACGCATTGACACTGTGCGGGGTGGTCCGTCGACTGGCGACAATGTTGTCAGCGGATTTAGCTTCTTCCAGCAGATAGGTATTCACCGGGAGATTTCGGATATAGTACAAACCGCCATCCGATCCGTCTGCAATACTATATGACTTGAATTCAATCTCATCCGAAGCTTCGATGTTGATCACCACTTTCGCGGCAGCTCGTTTCAGACGGGCTTGCAGGACGATGTTTTCCGTTGGATTCTCAGTATTCAACTTCACCGGTGACTGGCTGGTCGCATCTTTGGCAACGGCATCCATCAGAAAGTATTCCGGAGCACCGTTGAACGACGACAACGCTGTCACATGGAGGTTGAGATCCTCTTGTTTCTGGTTCAACAAATCTTCGTAGGTAAGGATGTCGGTTCTCAGCTTCGCCTCCTCCAAGTGACTGTTGGCCACCAGGTATACATAATAGGACTCCGTTTCTTGAAAGAAGCTTTTTTTCTCATTCAAGGTCAATGAACTGGCATTGTTCACCACGTAACGGCCATAATGGACACGGGTAGCCGGGACCCCACTTTCCTCACGGAAAATAAACACATCGATGTGGTGTACATAAGCTTCTGCCGGAGTATCCTCCAGTTTGGTCTGTCCGGCTGACAGGTCGAGGACGATGGTATCATTCCCCGGCAAGGTGATTTCTTCTTTCATCTCGCAAGCTGAGAAAGCAAGCATTGCGAAAAGGGAAAGGGCAAATGTATGGATGATCTTCTTCATAGCGTTGTTATTCTTCCAGGGTGATGATTACGAACTCGGCATCTTGCTCACTCGTACCGTGGTAGGGCCAATGATACTCGTCGTGCGCACCGTTGATCAGGAGGTATTCCGGGGTTTCGAACCCGATCGGCGTATAGGTAATGGACAAACGAACTTCTTCATCCTCAGCCATTTTTCCATACTTCGGGCTCACTTCAATCCGGTACCATTTTTCAGAAGCCTGAATCGGCCATTCGCTTTGCGGAACTTCAATATGGGTAGCACCCTCAAAAACTCTCACGGTAGCATTGCTGGCATTCAAACCCGTGAGTGTGGGAATCCAACGGTCGTTGTTCGGATAAGACATTTGGAAGTATCCTACAAAGGGTTGGGTCTCCGTCATGCTGGCAGGAGCGGCCGGTCTCTTGCCCATTTCTTCCAAGCTCGTCGGCACAAAATCCAACAGGTAGCTGTGGGTCGGATAGTCGAAGGTAATGGAAGAGGTATTGTTGTCCTCCCAATTGTCCACCTCGTAGTTCACGATGATTTGTCCTTCGGATCCAATCAAGACACACACTTTGTAATGGGTGTTCCGGAGAATCGGCGGCATATAGACGTAAGCATTCTGGGTTGCCCCATTCTGAACCGGGGAGAAACGTACGTGCAAGACTACTTCACGACTGTTTCCAGAAGACATGTTCCAAGAAGCGCTGCCGTAAGTCACTTCCGGCAAGTAAGCGTCTGTAAAAATAGCATTGTAGTTAGCAGGATCCGCTTGTTCAGTCGTACCTTTCACGACTTGTCTGGTTACATTGGCCGGTCCAACAAACAACGAGCGGTCGTTCGGACGGGAAGCAATCGCATTCAACACAGCGTCCTCTTGCGGGAACAAGTAACTGAATTGGCGCGTACCCTCTGCTAACATTGATACAGACAGGATCTGAGGGGTTTGCGAATTGCCTGCTTCGGTGGCTGCGAACAAGGAAATCTTCGCCAGGGAGCGGCTGAGTTCAAAGACCAGTTTCTGATTCAACACCACATGACCTTCGTGACCGGCTGCGGCATTGGAATCACCCAAGATATTTTCCACGTTGATGCTTTGCGCCATCAGTTGTGCATACATCGGCAAATAAATCGGTTCGTGGGAGCTGGAATGCAAGCCTGAATATTTGAGATCCAAGAGTTGGCTACGGGTTGTTGACTCCGTAAGGGTATGGTATTGTCCCAAATAATCCATTTCTTCGGCATTGGCTACCAGGAAGAAATCCACCGAATGGGTTCCTTTCTCCGGCAACTGCAAGTCCATGTAGAACGGTTCACCGGGTACGACGTTGCTCCGTTGCAGGAAGCCGACGTTCTTATCCCCTTGGAAGGCGTAAATGTACAGGGAGTTGATAGCAGATTCCGAGTCGGTCGGTGTAGCTTTGGTCAGTTCTTCTGAAGCCACGGAAATTTCGATCATGGAACTACGGATCTGGTCGGGACGATGTTCTTCGACCCAGCTACAACTCACAAAGAAACAAGTAGCGAGCAGGCCAAATGCTGTATTCAGCAAAGATCTGAGGTTGGATCGTGTATTCATAAGGATTAGAATTCAGGGGTTACGTTTTCAATAAACCAAGAAGGAACAGAGATGTTGATTTTTCCGGAAATGAATTCAATGCGGAACGGAATCACACACTCGTGTTTGGTTACATCAATCTTGTAATTGGCAATGTGCTGCGCAAAATTTACTTCGGCAAGAGACTCACCAGCGGAGCCTGCAACTTTCAGATAGACGGCTTCTTGTTGTTGGTGTCTCATGATGTTGTTCACAGCGGTGAGGGTCTCCCCTCCATCGTGTTCTGCATCCATCACGTATGTCGTTGACTGACCTTTGGCAGTGTTGTTAAAATCGGTCTGAGGCGAAACTCCCACCAATTCGATTGTGGGGTAGTCCGAGTCTTGGGTCAGTGCCGGTACACCTGCGACCTCTACATAAATGTCGAAGTGTGAACTGGCGAAATAAGTGGTACGGGTCTCCACCTGCTTGTACTCATCGTACGGAGCAATGGTATATTCAATGGAAGACCAGTAAAGCGCGTCGTTGGTGCTGACAGTATTTCCTGCGTTGTAATCTTTGTCTGCAAAAACTACTTGTTCAAAATTGCCTGAAGACAGTCCCTCCACTTCTGTCTCATAAGCATTACCCAGGCATACAATGGTGTAATCACCGGGCTTGAGCTCCGGCAAGGTGGTCATGCGTGCCTGAACATCCGCATCCGAAAGTTGTTCGGAGACCACACATTTGTTCTGATCATCGAAAACATACAGATGGACACGGCCGATCTTCTCCGAAAAGAGTTCGGTATCACCATCGCCCTGGTAACTGAATTCCAGTCGATAAATGTTGTTACAATCGCTATAGTCCTCCTGGATGCAGGAAGTGGAGAGTCCTCCGATCAGCAGCAGGGATAAAGCAAGAGATCTAAGTTTCATATCTGTATGTATTTATATTTAGCGTAAATGGTAAGTAATTAAAAAAGGAGGGGTCCGCATCGGGTTCATCGAACCCCTCCAGCATATCAAGCAAGATTAAAATTCAGGGTAAACGAGGTCAACAGCCCATTTTTTCACGTCAACAGTGATTTCGAGGCAACGATCCATCGGATCGATGTCTTCTTCATCGATCGGAATAGAACCGTCGTTTTCAACTTCACCTTTTGCACTCATACGGTAGATGTAACCTTCTTCAAAGTTGTTGATTTTGGTACCTGAGGTTGAATAGAAACCTTTTGAGTAGAGGTATGCAGGTTGACCGTCAGCAGTCAATTTGATTACGAAAATCGGAGTTTCGTTTGAAGAGAATACGTGGTATGCCAATGCTTCAGGAGTATCAACGGTAGCGTTGCTGGGAGTCAAGGTAATGTCGAAATAGTCTCTTGACCATACAACGGGTTTGCTTGCATCATCCAACCACGCATATACTTCACCTTGGTCAGCGAAGTTGGTGATGGGATTTACCAATTCACCTGCTTCATTACCGGTAGTCGGATCAGTTTCCGGGAAGTAGTTTTGGATTGCCAATTGGGTGATGTTGATGGTTTCGTATTTCGGGTTGGTCGCATCAAATTTGATGGTAAAACCGTCTACTTCGAAACGAGATACGCGGGGAGACAACACGATGTCAGCACGGTAAACTTGTGAAACCACTACGGTTCCGCCACCTTGGTCATCGGTATGCTCGCTATTGGTCGCTTGCAATTCTTTCATATCGTACAAGAGCAAGTTGTCTTGATCTTGTTGATCTTCAATTTTCAAATTTTCAATGGCTTTGTAATCAGCGAAGCTAAGATCTTCACCTACGTTTGCAATGGCAATCACGTGTGTACAGTTCGGATCCACATAGTGGAATTCTGCATCGATGGGACCAGAAGCCAAATCAACAGAGGTCCAATAGGTCTTCGCGTCGGTGGTACCGTCCACTTGCTTTGCGGTGTACTCATTACCCAATGCATCGGTCAAAAAGATCTTGAAGTCGCTTACATAGATAGCATCGCCACTTTCAATTTTGTTACCAGCCAAACCTTTGGTCAAGGCAGCGTTTTCAATGTTCACTTCGATTGTTTTCAAACGAGTTGTGGTTTCAGGAGCTTCTTCCTTGTTGCAAGACATCAAGGGCAACGCAGCTACACAAGCAGCCAACATCAATTTTGAAATTTTCATAACGGTAAGATTAAAGATTAGAAATTAATTAGTTGTTTATTTTATTCGTTTTGATTCGTTTATTCGTAGCGTTTCAGGAATTCTTCACGGGCTTTGCGTTGTTGTTCTTCGAATTCGTACTCCAACTGGATGGCTTGCATATTCGCTGCAGCTTTTTCACAATTGAATTCGCGCGCTTTTTCAAACCAGGGCATTGCCTCTTCAAATTTTCCTTGCATCATCAACGCTACACCGAGGGTATTGTGAGCACGTGCATCATCTTTCACCGGTTCCACGTGAGCCATCGCTTCTGCATAATTGCCTTGGCGGATCATCTCATTTGCCTCGTTGATGGTCTGGATGGCGTGGTCGTTGCTAGAATCGTAGTACACGGACACATATTTCGAACTACGCAAGCGAGGATAGATTTCACGGATCAATCGGGTCCAGGTCTTTCCATTGTCCAAAGCCCGGATTTCGTTCTTCTTCTGATTGTTGGTCAAATCGGTACGGTCGATGATTGCCAAGAGGGTATCGCGGTTGTCGATCTCAGAATCTGCCAACACTTTGTGGAGTCCGGACCAGTTTTCATCTCCGTTTACGATTTGGAAATTGTCACGGGTCAAATTGTATTGAGGACGTTGTGCGATGATGTAGTCAATCAAAGCTTTTGCACGGTTTTCACCCAACCATTTGTTGAACTGACGAGGTCCTTCCGGAGATGCGTAACCGAACACCTCAATCTTCTCGATTTTATAACGGGGGTCGGAGTAAATTTTATCGACTGCGTTCAGGATCATGGCAAAGGTCTCACGGTTGTCAAAGAGGGTGGTATCGATGTCGATTTTGGAAACTTTGAAGATCACCTCCAACTCGTCTTGTCCGAAATCCCAGGCACGGGTAGCCTCTGCCAAAACGTACTCAGGCATTCTTCTGGCAGGGAGTTCCGGTTCAACGAAAAGAGGAACAGCGGACGCCAAATTTTCTTCTTGCAAGTCTTCTTCACAAGCACAACCCACCAATTGTCTGCGTACGCCCAAATTGGCAGCGGTCATCCAACGTTTCAAGGGCACTTGTGAGGTATAGAAGAACACATCGCCTTTCATCACTTGGTTTTCACCCAATTCCCAGTCTTTGTCTCCATTGATGTGGTGTGTCTGACGTTCTCTTTTATAACGGTCTTTGCCATAAACTTCGATGGTATCGAACCAGAGGGTATCCGCACCGTTGTACAAATAGGGTTTGATAACCTCTTTACGATTGGATTTCAACTCTTTCACGTCGGTCATGACCTCGAATGAAACGGTCACATCGGTTGAATCGTGAACCAGGCTTTGGTTCGAAATGAGGGTTTGTGCTGAGGCGTTCCAGCCGAGTCCAAGCACTACCAATGCAATTGCTGCTATTTTTTTCATATCGGTTTCCTCCTTATTTAATCAAATAGATGAATGAAAGACCCAGGTCGGTCAACCCCACAACGTGTTTGTTGACTTGACTCAAAAACATACCGCATTTACGGCTTTCAAACTTGTCGTACTCGGTGTACCACCATCCCAATCCAAGGGTAAACTCCATGTTCCAACGACGTGCGATCGGCCAGCTGTAACCATAGGTCAAACCGGCGCCGGCTGCCCATCCTTGACTGCGGGCATATTGGAGATCGTCGATGAAAATTCCACGGGAATCTACCTTATAAAAAGCGGTAGGAACATGCACTCCCCCTACGTTGAATTGGGTATAATTTCCATTCAAGCCAATGAAGTGTCCGAGAAACGCCTCACAAAACCAATAACGTACTTCCGGAGTAACCAAAAAATGTTTTGCCTTGATGTTATCCTCATTAGAAAGGGTCCAAGGATTGTAGCCGCCGGCCAATTCGAAGGTCCATCGGTCAGCCATGGCAAGTTCCAGCCCGACGTTGGGAGTCGTGGTCAACCAATAAAGGGTGTTCGTCTTCGCCACGAATTTTTGGGCGGAAGCCGTACCTGCACAGGCAAGGAATGAAATAAGGGCTAAAGTAAGAAAGCGTTTCATCAGCATATCTTGATTAATTTCTTCACAAATACGCTGAAGACAAAACAAAAAATGTTAATTTTGAAATATTGATTTCATCACACTTTTTGTTATTTATCGTTCAGCGTTGGCAAAGGTAGAGGCCAAATTAGAAGAATTCAAATTTTGCTGAATAGTTTTACTTTTCCGACAAAAACTATTCTTAATCATGCAATATTTTACGCTAACGCAAATTTGCAGGCTATTTTTTGGTGCAAACACAAAAAAAATTAATTGTCGGAGAATAAATTCTTTATTTTTGCAAAAGAAAAAATAAAAGCAGACCATGCACAGTTTCACCTTTTCCAAAGAAATGATCAGCTACCTATTCGACTTCGGGTACGGTCTGATCTTTTTATTATGGGGAATTGTACTCATGGTCGTTACGATTCCAAAAGAAAAAGGGATCCTCTCATACATTCGAGCTCGAAAAGTACTGGGTGCTGCCTTGCTGACCATTGCATTGTACGCCATCATCCACTTCATACTCAGACCCATCCTAACGGACTACATCGAATTTTGGCTGCTGGCAACCGCTACCCTATTGCATTCCTGGTTGGCCTACTCCTCTTTTCTCTTCCTTTTGGAAACACCGCGCTACCTCATACGCCACTTCCTGATTGATGGACTCATCCCTGCACTCTTCCTACTTCTGGCCGGTTTCATCGGTGTTTTCTTCCTGAAAACGCAAGAAACTGTGTCGATTATCTTCGGTTGCATCTTCGCACTCAAGAGCATCCGCATGATTTCAGTGTGTTATCGGGAATATAAAAAATGTAAAAACGAACTCGACGACTACTACGACGAAGAACCCGACATCACCTGGATTCGCAACCTGCTCATCATTTCGTTGGGTATGTCCATCGCTACTTTGTTCGCCTTTTATTTCAAATCAATCCACCTCTATTACTACTTGGCTATCCCGGTTGTTTATACATACATAGCACTGAAGATCATCAACTTCATGCCGACGAAGATTGAGAACATCCGAGCAAAGAATTTGTACTTGGAAGCCAAAGAAGAAGAACAAAGGAAAGAGGAAGAAGATGCCAAAGCCCTGGAGTTGCAGGAAAAAATCGGTACCCGCGTCGACACATGGGTCATGGAAAAGAAATACTGCCGTCCGGAACTGACCATCAAAGACGTCGCCTTGGAAATGGGAACTAACCATAACTACCTCTCGGCCTATTTGAACAAATCATTGAATGTCAACTTCCAGACTTGGTTGAACACACTCCGGATTGAAGAAAGTAAGACCTACCTAACCTCTGGAGAGAAAATGAGCATTGAAGAGATCGGTATCCGCGTAGGGATTCCCCAATCCTATAACTTTAGCCGCTGGTTCCGCATCGTGGTCGGTAAAACACCGCTTCAATACAAAAAAGAGCACACGAAATAATCTTATAATACGTTACGAATATGTTGAGTGAAAAATTACAAGCTGCTATCAATGACCAAATCAATGCTGAACTTTGGTCTGCTTATTTGTATCTAGCCATGTCCTTGGATGCTGAAGCCAAAGGTTACAAAGGCGTTGCCAATTGGTTCTATGTTCAATGGTTGGAAGAACAAGACCACGCTCGCATCTTTATGAATTATCTCAATTCACGCGATTGCAAAGTGGAACTCCAACCCATCGCAGAAGTCCGTACCGAATGGACCTCCGTTTTGGAAATGTTCCAGGAAACCTTGCGTCATGAAAAAATCGTAACCGCAAGAATCAACAACCTGGCCGCCATCGCAGCAGAAGACAAAGACTTTGCCTCCTCCAACATGCTCGTATGGTTCATCAATGAACAAGTGGAAGAAGAAGAATCTGCTCGCGACATGATCTTCGCAACCGAAGCTGTAGAAGGCAACAAATACGGTATGTACCAATTGGACAAAGAATTGGCTACCCGCACCTACACCCAAGCCAGCCCCCTGGCCACCACTGCGGAATAAGGCTGCGAGGCGCCCGTCATTCCCGGCTTGAGCGGGAATCTCCCACAAGGCCGCGAAAGTTAGGCTGCGACACCCCGTCGCGGCCTTTTTTGTGCTTGTGTTTTTGCGCATGTCATTGGCGGGTTGCCTGTTACGTCATGGCCGTCCCCGTGTGAATGCCGTCATGACCGGCCCTGCGGTAGCGTCATTCCCGGCTTGACCGGGAATCTCTACGTCATGACCGACCCCGACCGGTCATCTCTCAATACCCGTCGGCAATAAAAAGCCCAACCAGGCCTTCTGTATGGCTACCAATCTATTCCAGCTGAGCCTTGTTTCCTAACTCGCAAATGCCCAGTCCATCTTCGAAGAAGCATTTGCTCAAACACACGGAAACTATAAGGCTCATCTGGAATGATTGCCTACGCCCCTCAGGATGGTTGTGCTTTTTTTATTGCCGACGGCGGACTCATACGTTGTTCCCGGTCCGTGAGGATTCCGTTATGTCCGACGGCGATAACCAAGCGTCATTCCCGGATTAACCGGGAATCTCAAAGACGTGCGCTCCCTTCCCCGCAACCCCCTACGCACACCTAAAAAATGTAACCGCCTGGCGACCAACCGTCGGAAAATCCGTACCGTGCTTAGGGGGTTGCAGAAGGCGGCGGGTAGAGTTTTAAGAATTCCAGCAATTTTATAAATTTCACAATTTCTTGCTGCTGCTCGTAGAATTTTACGCGTTGGTAAGGCCAGGTGCTGAAAAATGCCGAGTCTTGCGGCATGGTACATATTAAACAATCAACAGAGCTTCGTCCGCGGAAGGTGGACCTGCTCTCAAATGCCGGTTTTAAGGCAGTGTTTGGCGATCAGAACAACAAGCAAGTGCTGATCGATTTTTTGAACTCGGTGCTCCC
>JAEIGA010007337.1_pt1 | contig 16761 bp, 14 predicted proteins | sample 9270691 | NCBI WGS metagenome assembly JAEIGA01 (sample SAMN17057246, study PRJNA624740) | gut metagenome | biome: biome; isolation source: fecal sample | host: Bos grunniens | place: China: Xizang | collected 2019
TGATTTATAAACAATTCAATTACGAAGATAAGGAAACAATCTTTGACGATTTCAATTTTGTAACATATAATACAAGAGGCACACTTCAATTCCCCTCCTTCAGGAAGGAGGGGTGGCTGCAAGTAGGGGTGGTAGGTTAATAAGCGTGTGAGTTAATAGGGAGTGACTACCCCTTTTGGTGGAGGTAGTAGGTCTTATGTAGCCCCAAAATTATGCTCTTTCCCTTTTACTAATATCACCTAAAATCGGAATAAGTGGCTATTTTTAGTGCTTAAAAAACGGAATAAGTCAGTAAAATAACCCTCGAAAAAATCGGAATAAGTGGATTTTTTATCTATAAGATTACTTTCCTTATATACTAATGTGTAAAGGATTTTGATTTGTAGTTATAAATGTACTGATATTTTTAATTATGTTTTCCCAAGTCAATTCTGTTGTTATGGAATTATTATTTAAAATAACTTTTTCATTAATTATAGATTGTAATGTCTCTGATAATTCATTAAAGTTTGATGGTGCAATAATAGAACCATTTGTTTCATTTCCTATAATATCGTATGCCGCCCCTACTGGGGTTGAAATAATATAGTTGTTAAATCGTTTGGCCTCTGTTAATACGATTCCATAACTTTCATAATTAGATGTTAGTACAAACACTTTGGCGCGATTGTACCATTCCCAAAGTTGTAGTTTGTCGCTTATGGAGCCAACAAATTGTACTTGGTTATGTTTTTCGGGATGCTGTTGATAAAACTTATCAATAGTTTTTTGGAATTTTGGTTCAATAGGGCCAATTAAGCATACTTTCCAATCTTTTAAATCAAGACCTTGCAATGCATTTAAGAGCATCTCTGTATTTTTCTGTTCAGTACCAATACGACCAACAGTAATAATCAGATTCTCCTTTTCTGCAAATGAACGTTCTTTGATATTAAAAGATTGTAACAATTCTTCATCAAATCCATTGGGCATCAATACTAATTTCTTTTTTATTATATCACCAAATTCTTTATTTTGGCAAATGGTATCATACACTTTGGAAGTTTCGCATGAAAAACAATTAACCCGACGGATACAGACAGAATATAGTTTATGCAAGAACCAACGTTTAATTCCTTTATGTCGGTTTGTGTCAAATTCGTTACCGGAATCAGTATCAAGTTTTATATAAATTTTCCCTTTTGGATTTAATAATTTATAAAGGAGAATGCAGAAATAGGTTTCAACGCGCCAATGAAAACACATTAATAAGTCTGTTTTTCGGGCATTTACTAATAGATATTTAAAGTAGGCCGATATACGGCGGTAAGGAGTGTATCCGATTGTTTTTTTTACAATAGTAGCATCAGTTCGTTTGATGTATTTAGCTACTTCATTGGCTTGTTCATCGGTATAATTCATGCAAATTTCTACATCGTAGTTTAGTGATTTCCCCAAATAATATGGTATTAACATAACGTCTTTACCCAATTCCAACGAATTGAATTCGCGCCATAACAACGTTAGTTTTTTCTTTCTTTTCATATGGTTATAGAGATATACTTTCTGCTTTCCTTAATGCTTCCAAAAAATAGTGGCCATGACGAATATTTTCGCCAATACGTTGTGCATTGTTGCGATACTTATTATAAGTATCTTCATTCATATTTTTGATGATACTTTCTGCCTCGAATAGTGATTCTACGCAAATACCTACCTTGTTTTCATTGACAAAATGCGCCATGCCACTTTCTTTCCATACTATCAATGGGATTCCTGCAGCTAAATACAAACCGCACTTGTGTGAATTGTTGAAACGAAGGTAATTACCTAATAGTCCGGAACAAGTATCGATAGATTCGCCATCCCATACCAACCCCCATGCGCAAAGGGCTATTTCGTTTATTAATTCGTTTGGTTTCCGTTCCCCATGAAAAATGATGTTGAACGTTTCTTTTATAGATTCATCCTTTCTTCCCCAAATAGAAAAAGATAAACTTACCTTTGGTAGTTGTTTAATAAAAGGTGCTTTGCTTAAATTTCCTGCAAAAGCTATGTCTTTGTTATATTTTGAATCGTTTATATATGTAGGAGAAAGATAATCCCATACACAAATGGGGATGAGTATTTGGGTCATATTATACGCTTTTTGTAGAATGTTTACCGAATTGTAATTGGGAACTAAAATAATGTTTGCGGCAGAAATCGCTTTAATTTCTTCATTGGCTTGTGCTTGGTTTCTTTCCATTCTCATAAACTCAATGTCATTGATAAAACAGATTAGTTTGAAACCCAAATAATGTTGCATGATTTGTAACAATCGAATGCGTTTGGTGTTGCTAGGTACAAAGTATATTAATGTACCATTCCTACGAATTTTAAATAGTATAGTGAAGATAAGAATTGGGATGTCGATAATTTTTATCAATTTAATAGCATTTGTAGGAAGGGACAAAACAGGTCTATAACCATGCTTGTTAAGCAAGTTCATAATGTCATGCATGGCTTTTGCTCCTGCATTTGGTTTATCAGATATGCCAAATTTAATATAATACTTGCCCATAAAAGTTATGCCGTCTTAATCCAAAACTTTATCCAATTGGTGATTTTTACATATTTGTTTAGTTTCATTCTTTTAAAGCGGAAGTATGTCTCTATTTTTTCGTTAAACGTCATAGAATGTCCTAACCATATAACCGAATTTAAAGTCTCTTTTAAGTATAATTCAATAACCTCTTTATATTCGGGATAAGTTTTTGACATATTAAAAATGTGTATGCATACAGAAGTGTATCCTTCTATATTTTTTATTGAAAAATGTTTTGTCATGGTTGATGACTCTCTTACTCTGCGCTTAAAATAGGGATGTGAAGTATATTGAATGCTGTTTGCTTGTACCATTGTTTGGAATACAAATAGGTGATCCTCATGGATTATTCCAGGAGGGAAACCTTTAAAAGATTTTTTTAAGTATTCTCTATTGTATAGACCAAGGCACACTGAGACTAAATAGCATTTTTTATTTAATTCTAATTTTAATAATTCAAATCCATTCCAAATTCTATTTTCGTCAATAAAACTTTTACGATTATATTTAAATTTGTTGGGATTATTACCAAAAGATTCAGCATCAAATAAGACAAAGTCTAACTGATTGTTTTCGCACATGGAATAGCATTCTTCTAAAGTCTCTATTGAAAGGATGTCATCGCTATCCATAAAATAGATATATTTTCCAACTGCATGTGATAAACCTAAGTTCCTTGCAACACCTTGTCCTTGATTAGGCTGCGAAAAATATGTAATGCGATTGTCGCGCAAGGAATACTCCCTTATAATTTCCAAGCTATTGTCTGTTGAACCATCGTTAACGAGTATAATCTCTATCTCTTTTAGCGTTTGGTTGCATATGCTATCTAAGGCTTCGCTTAAATAAAGCGCAGTATTATAAACGGGGATGATAACACTTACTTTCGGTTGCATAACTTATTTATAGCTTCTTTGATTGAATAAATTCCGCTGATTTGAATAAATACTAAGCACACGATCAAAGTAATTACACATTTGATAAACAATGTTATTAGTAACGGCCAATTAGCTATTGACAAAGATAAGCAATAATTAGTTATAAAAACAAGGATTGTTAATAAAATAGGTAAAAGTAGTATTTGATAGAAGTGCTTTATGGAGCGATGAAGGGTACCAAAGTACATTTGGATATAGCATTGGATAAACGCAAGAATGAAACTTAAAACGATGCACCAAGCTGTAGCTTCCAATGATTGTAAATAATAAATGCCTATAATGATACATATTATTGTAACAGTAGAGGAAAATAAACCACAGAAAAACATCCCCCTAGTATCTCCTGCGGCTTGATAGATTGACCCCGAAGATGATAATACTAATTGAATGCCGACGGTAAGCGAAAGAATGCGAAATATAGGTATGGATGCACTCCATTGATTACCGAAAAATAATAAAACCAATTCTGGTGCACAAAAATAGAGTAATGCGCTTAAGGGGAATCCAATCAATGCTAATAGTTTAACGATACGTTCGTGGGCCATAGATAACTGTAATTTTTCATTTTGTAGGTCACTTAATATCGGGTGCATAACAGGAGTGAGTACATGTGTGATATTTTGAATAGGAAGCATCATTAAACGATAAGACTTTTCATAAAAACCTAATTGCTTCAAGCCAAGAGCATCGCCAATAAGTAATTTATCTAAATTGCGTGTAAAATAATTAACTAGGCCAAATAAAAATTGATAAAAAGAGTAATTCCAAATTTTACGAACACTTTCAATTCCCCATGTCCATTGAAAGGTTTGTGGATAACGATGTAATGAAACTACATATATAAGTAGGCTAGACAAAATAGGTTGTAATGTTAACGTATAAATTCCCATCCCCAATAGTGCTGCAGTTATGGAAATAATACCACAAAGTAATTGTATCCAAAATGTGCGCCAAGCGATAAAACGAAAATCTTTATCACGATAAAAAAGATTGTTGGGAACAATAGCTGCTGCTGAGAAAAAGAGACAAATAGAAAGTATTTGACATAATGGAATAAGCTGCGAGTCATGATAAAAAGCTGCAATCAACCACGATGAGGCAAAAAATGCAATACTTAGGAATAGCCCAATCCACAAAGTAAAGGCATGGATGTTGCTTAAATCGCGCGATGATAGTTCCTTGTATTGAATAATGGCAGCAGAGAAACCGATGTTCGTAAATATCCCGAAAAAATTAACAATAACTGTAACAATGGCCATTACACCAAAATCTTCAGGTGGAAGTAAACGTGCCAATACAGCCATTACTGCTAACGAAATAATAATGCCCGAATACTTGGCTATGGCAGTATAGGCTACTCCTGAAATTAATTGTTGTTTCATTCTATTCATAGGCCATTACTTTTTTCATCTGCTCTTTCCACGAAAGATGTTGAATACTATCGCGTATCTCTTGAGGAGAAAGTAATAAACTTTGACAAAACAAAATAAGTTTTGGTATATCAATAGGAGTTTCATCGGCCGGAACTTTCAAAATGTAGGGCATTTGCTCGAAATCATCGTCAATTTCAGAATAGATAAAACCAAATCCACGAGCAGCATACTCCCTATTCTTTAGTGTTTTGATGTGAGTAATCCCACTACGATGACGCGCCAAGCTACCAATGGCAAAGTCGCATTTGTTGAAGATGTCGTTTAATGCCTTACCGCTTTGGTTGCCATAACAGATTACATACTTTTCCAATCCGTACGTTTGAATAGGAGTGAGGATATCTTCTTTCTCGCGTGTGCCAAAGAAGTCGCCTACCAAATGTAGATAGACTGGCAGGGTAGGGTTGCTTTGGTAATACTTTCCTAATCCGTGTATCAGTCGGTCGAAGCCATGCCAAAAGTGGATTTCTGCTACGGCAATCAGATGGATTTCTTCTTTGTTACGATTAGTTTGAATCGTTCTTAAGGGAATAGTATCAAAATCAATGCCATTGCTAATACGGATGGTTGGGCAACCAAAGATTGTTTCGTCGTTACTGAAAGTAACAATGCGGTTAACGTACTTGCAGAATTGTTTCCGGAATAAACGGTCGGTAACTATTTGTAGCTTTTCTTTGGGAGTAGCGTATTCTTTATCGTATGGATAGGTTGGTATCTCAAAAATAATTTTCTTTCCAAGTTGGCGAATCCCTTTTACTAATTTAATCGTAAACGGATTGGCATTGTGAAACGAGCGTATATAAACGACATCAATTCCTGCTTGTTCTACATATTTGTCGATAGGTGAAAAATCTATTCGCTTTTTTAGCTTTGCAACGAAACCTGTTCCTAAATCTGCAATCACTTCATCATCTACTAACCATTGGCGATGTCCATCGGGTTGTACTTCGTAATAGCAAGTGCGCACATCGGCTCCACAAGCTTTCATCGCATCGATTTGGTAACGAATCTTCTTGCTGATGCCATTGTAGGCTTGGAAACCATGGAACACAAGAAAAAGGATTTTCATCGTACAACCCTTTCGTAAATTTGTGAAAGTTTGTCAGCTGTATGTTTCCACGAGAAGAGTTTTACACGTTCAAGACCATAACAAACTTGAGTTTGATAGAATGCTTCATCTTGCTCAAGGCGAAGAATGGCATTGGCTATCTCTTCGGGTTTGTATGGGTCGATGAGTTGCGTGCCTGTTCCGGCTACTTCGGGCATAGCCGAAGTGTTGCTGGTGATAATCGGTGTGCCACAAGCCATAGCTTCGAGCATTGGTATGCCGAAACTTTCGCGTAGTGAAGGGTAGAGGAATGCGAATGCTGCATTGTATAGCGTGGAGAGGTCACTATTGACAATGTATCCTGGCGCATGTAAGTAGGGACGAATGTCGCTGATGCCTTCTTGTTCCAGAAGTTTGTCAATATGTTCCCAACCCAAATCGGCAATGAGCAACGGACGCTTTACGGTAGATTGTTGCAAGTATAGGCTATATGCCTTTAAGGTGCGTGCAGCATTCTTCTTAGTGTCGGTATTACCCAAGAAGAATAGATAGCTTGATTGCGGAATGTATTTCTTTACAATCTCTGTATCTATATCTGCTTGTTGACAGAAATGGGTGTTGAACCCGTTATAGATGGCAGTAATTTTATCTTCGGGAATGTTCAAGGCTGTACGAATACGTTCACATTCAAACTTTGAAACCGTAATAATCTGCTTGCATTTCTTCAAAATGCGTGGTACTACAAACTTACGATAATACCATCCCAACTCTTGATAGAGTGATGGGCTACGGTGTTGACGAGGTTCCAAATAGATAATATCGTGCAGCGTAAGCACCAACGGAACCGGACAACAGAGTGGGGCGGTATTCGAAGTGCAATGCAGCAACTCTATGGGATATTTCTTTAATGCACGTGGTAGCGCTATCTGTTCCCATAGTAGATAATTGCTTGTTGGAAGTTCAATAATTGTTAGGTTTCCAGATTCTGTCAAACAGCGGTCTTCACCTGGTGCCACAAACACATAGTAATGATTGCCATCGTCGCGTTTTTGCAATTCGCGAATGGTTTCCAAGGCCACAAAATCCATTCCGTGTTTGTTGGTACGGAAGATACGTTGTGCCTCGATGGCAATATGGCGCTTGGCTGTAGTCATTACTTGTTCTTAACTACTTTCTTAACCGGTGAGAATATAGATGAGAATATCAACAATGGCAATGCCCAGATGTTTTTCCAGAACTTAGCTGCGATTGTACCACTTGGCATAGCCAATAAGAATGCCAATACCAAAACGAATACTAAAGCATACCATTTGATGCATAATGTCCAATCGAGTAAAGTTACACCTACGGCACACAAGATAACCAAGGCTATCAATAACAAACGAGAAGGGAGCATCCATTGGAAAAGCTTGTTACAATAGTCCCATTCTCCTTTGATGAAGGCCATAGGCAACTCTTTCAGTGCAAAGAAGGTACTACCCCATTGTGCATTGACCCAACCCATACGTTGCTCTTCGTAACTTTCGGTAGCTTCGGCTTTACGTCCATAGCAGATTACTTCATCCAAATATTCGGTATATACGTTTTGTTGGAGCAATTCCATTTCCATAGCCTTACTTAAGTCGGTTCCTTGCAATGTGGGTACTATTTCGTGGAACATACGGAAATCGAATGCCATGGCCGAACCAATCAATGCCGATGAGAAGCCTAACTTGGTGTGTGCTTTACGGAAGATGTTGTTGTTGATTTCTTCCGAAGTAGCGCTAAGTACCGATATAGTTGAATTCAAGTTGGCTGTCATACGGTGTGCTTGGATAGAATCGCAGCCAGACCAATAGGCATTGTTGAATTTAGTAAGGGCATCGTTTGCAATTTGGTTATCGCAGTTCATAACCAATACCATGTCATAATCCTCAGGATTATAACGTTCCATTACTTGTTGGATGGCATATACCTTTGAACATTGCTCTTTATCAGGGACCACAATGTTAATAGGCATCCTTAATAACTCGTTTAAATCTTCTTCTGACAATTGAGTAGCGGCTACAGCAATGTCGTAACGATCGCGTGGATAGTCTTGATGGTCGATGAAATGATTGATGGATTCAATCACTTCCTTACCATTACGCAATACGGTGAACAAAACCAAAAAACGGTGTGGAATAGCTGCCTTAGGGTAGGGGTTCTTGTACTTTAGTTGCGAGAACAAAGCAAAAATAAACAAATACACCACTGGGATTGCTAAAATTAGGAACAAAATAGCATCCGCCATTTGCAACGCATTGTTGTTCTCGTTCATCCACCATTCGGGATTGAATATATCAAAAAAACTGTTCATAAGATATAGTTTTTATTTTCGTTACTAAGTTGTTTATCTATGTATGGGCCATTCATGACAAAGGCTAATAAAATGGCAATAATTGTAGTTGTTGGATGCTGTTCAAAACATTGACCTGCATAAGCATTTACGATAAATCCTAACACTGTCCCTAAAAATACAGCTAATATTTGCGACAGAGCTTTGTTTTTTACTCTAAATAGTATCAAATAACTTCCCCATAAAATCATTATAGCATACATACTTAAATGAATAGTTAATCCAACTATTCCATGTTGTATCCAAATGTCAACCAAATAGGAATCTGGTGGTAATGTTCCTGGTGAATATGTTCCATCTGGATTTGACCACAATTTAGGTATCTTTTGATAAGTACCAACTCCATAGGGCTTATCTTTAAGGTGTTGTGCTATCATTACCTTATTGGTTTGTCGAACATTGAAAGATGCATCTTCAGTGGGGCGAATAGAAGTTCTCATACGCCGAATAAAAGTATTTTCTTGTCCAATGTCGGTAAATGCTAAAAATGAAAATGCGAGGATTCCTACCATTGCTGCTGTAGCAAAAATCTTAATGTTTTTACATAATAAACAATATAGGGCTAAGCCGCCAAAGGGAACAGCAATGGCACTACGCGTACCAGACATAAACATACCAATCAATCCCATTATGGCAACAATAGCAAAAAATACTTTTAATTTTTTACTATGAGTAAAGAAAAAAGTAATACTATATATAATAGCAATGGCACCCATATTTGGACCGTAATTACCGGCATCGCTGAAAAATGAAAAATAGCGCGTTCCTGTATTAAGCATGTGAGTTCTATAAGCTCCTTGTGCATATAAAAAATATTTTTCGCCCAAATCAAAATCAACAAATCGTTGATATAATAACTTCAAAAAAGAAAGTATTGTCAATATACCAATAAAAACAAGAAAAACTTTGAAAACTTTTGGGGTATTGGCCATTAATGACAATACAGCATACAATGTAAAGTTACCAATAATCAGTACGCGAAATCCACGAGTTATACCTTCCGAATCAGTTCCTGGATTTAGCATTTGAAATAATATATAGATAATCCAAATAAAATAGCAAATGGTTAGTCCATTAACAACGTTGCGAATATTAAAATCACTTTTACGATTTAAAACTATTGTGAACAACAAGGTACATACCATGTATATTAACAAGATATCCAATCCTACACTTAAACCATCTTTTCTTAAATAGCGCATGATGTACATAAAGAAATAGGAATAAAATATGTATAGTAAAAAAGTAAAACGTGGATTTTGGAATCCATATCCTATCACAAACAGAACTATCGGTGAGCAAATAGCACCTATGGCTAAGATTGGTTTATCTGCTAATAACCCGAACACAATAAAGAACAATCCAATACACAGCAATAGATTGACTAATGCTGTGGCAGGAAATGATTTTTTTTCTAATCGGGTGTTCATTATTGTGGCCGTAATATGTTAACGTACTGCATTTTGTTGTGATGTGAAACCGAATTGTGCCAAACGACTTAAGAATGTGTGAATAGCAGTGTGTGGTGGTAATTCACCGGTGAACGATTCTACTACTTCACGATCGGCATTGTTCAGGTACATCATAAATGGTTTACCATCCAATGCTTCTTTTAATGGATTGATAGTGGCTGTATCACTATCGCGCCACAAACGGCAAGCATTAGCAACCAACAAGTTTACATCGGCTTCTTGCATGACAGGGAGTGAAACTGAGCAGTTGTTGAAAGCTGGATATTCCACCAAAATTAAATCGGCAGGATCTTCTGCTGTATTGGGTTGCCAGAAGTCAGCAAGTTTTGTTGCTTGAATATAATCTCTATTAGCGATATCAAAATCGGTTTCGTAGTTCAGGTATTTCACATTCAAACCTTCTGCTCGCCAATACTTCATAAAGAATTCGGCTAGGAATGATTTACCTTCGCCTGAGTGAACGCTAAGCAAATTGATTATGGTAGGTTCGCCATTATGTTTGAAGTATTTGTTCAAACGGCGACATGAATAAGCTGCAGCCATACGATTGCAAGCGCGCAAGAATCCACGATACTTCAAATTGCTGATACCATTGAAAGCTGCAATAACTGGTAGACCACTGAGCCGTTGACTACGGTAACGATCACGTAAAGTACGATCAAGCACTTCAATCAACAAGAAGAAACAGGTAATAAATACAAATGAGCCCAAGAATGCTATGATAATATAGAGCATACGCTTACGTCCATTGTCATTCAATGGGAAAGCGGGGTCAGAGAGTGGCTGCAAATTACTTGTACTCATTTCAATATTCTTCAAACGAAGATGTGCTTTGGCCAATCCATCCAATTGCACACGATAATTATCTTCGGCAATACCGATGGCACGTTCTTTGCGATTAACTTGTGTGCCGACAGGTGCCATATGGGCATATTGGTCACGGATATCTTGTTGGCGTGCTTGCATAACTTTTAATTCCGCACCAGCTTTTGCTTCGTTGACCAATGCTTTTAACCATTCATCAATCATCTCTTCAATACCGACACCTTCTTTAGTGAAGTTAAATTCATTTAAGTTGTCAGAGATATTACTGATGTTAGCTTCAATTTGTTTTAATTTAGCTCGGTCTTGTTCAATACCTTTGTTTTCAGCGTTTTTACTGGTTCCTGTAAAGATTTCGTGCTCTAAGATTTTTTGATTGAGCTTGGTCACTTGATCAAGTTCTTTCAATAAATTAGTATTATTACGAATCATTTGAGCACGGATATCCATACGCTCATCCAACATCTCACGTAAAGCAACCGCTGCATTATAGTTTCGCTGAACTTCCTCCATACGGTCATCAACTTCATATCGTGTACCAGCCAAAGCTTCAGTCTCTTCTGCATAGTTGATAACTCCTTGCTCAACATTGTAATGCATTAGATTGTCTTCTTCTTCGTTCAATGCTGCTTTGGTTTTGCGTACTTGTTCTTCAAAATAGGCAATTACATCGTTGGTCGCTTTAAAACGAATCTCTTCGTAAGCTGCAATCAATTCATCTATCAAATACACTACTGTTTTTTGTGTAAGTCCAGGATCTGCAGATGTATAACTGATATCCAAAATATCACTATTACCTACTCGTTGGATTTCTATATTATTTAATGCCTGTAAGCTATAAAAAGCAATGGGCCGATTAAAGAGATTATATAAAAAGTTATTGTGGTCGTTACGATAATATCCTTTTAAGTTCGATAATGTGACTTGCACACTATCGCGATTAACCAATTCAAGCACTTCGGGAGGAGTCATCTCGAGCAACAAACGGTAGTGTTTGGCTTGGATATATTCATTGTCGTTCCACTCTTCCCCATATGTATAAGAATCAGCTAGCAAACGTTGCGATACATTCAATAATGTACTGTGTGATTTGGCAATACCGATGAGGTTGTCAAATGTACTATTAATTACCGAATAATTAACGGTGGAACCATCAAGGGTCGTAGTGCTACTAATACCTGTATAAAGATTACTTTGTACGGTATAGCTATAAGGTAGGAATTGAGTAAAGTAGATTACTAATCCTGTTACAATCAAAGTTCCCCACAACAACCAATAGCGGATGCGATAAAAGAATTGAGAGATAATTAAAAGTATATCCATAGTAGCGAATTATTTTTCGTTGATTATCTTTACATTGGTTAGCATTTCAAGTAGCACAATGGCATTGTGTAATTCTACACGTGCTTGTGCATAGATTGTAACTGCAGAAGAACGGCGTGAACGTTCCAACGATAAAGTCGCAATATCCATTTTCCCTTGAACAAAATCATATTCAGATATTTTCATTTGAGCATTGTATAATGCGGCAGTTTCTGCTTTGGCTTGAATAGTTGTTAATAATTGGGTAACAGTATTGTAAGCATCCAATATCATTAAGCTACGTTCCTCTATGATTTCTTCTTTGGCATATTGTAACTGTTCAATGTCGTATTTGAATTTCTTGAGTCTTTTTTTGCGGTTAGTGAACTCGCCCAAAGGTATAGCAACACTTGCGCCTGCATTGTAGTTGTGTTGAGCACTACTCATGGTCGTTTGATAGACAGGGGTATATTCACTACTTGCATTGCCTATCATGTTGTATTTGCCATACGAATAGTTTGCATTAAGGCGAATTAAATTCCACCAATCTCGTTTTTGTAGAGATAGTTCATTTTTTGCTTCGTCTATTTCTGATTGCGCACGTTTTACGGTTGCATTCTCTGCTACAGCATCCAAAAAAACCGAAAGAGGTGGGAGAGTCATGGTCTCAATCTCTTCTGGTACACTTTGTGACATTACATTCAGCGTATTCTTTTCCCATTCCACATCTTCGGCTTGCAAGCGTTCCAATGCTTTGATGCGCTCTTCGCGTGTCATATCTTGTGCTGTTGCGGTGGTAACGCCCAACAGACAACTAAAAAAGAGTATGTATGCAACTCGTTTCATTATGTAATTATTTACGTTTCTATTATTTATACTCAATTATACGTCTTCTTTTTGAATAAATGCTGTAAAGGTTCGCAGTATTATCTTCATATCAAACCAGAACGAAAACTCTTTGGCGTAACGGATGTCGAGCATTTTACGCTCTTCGGCCGACATCTTGCCCGAATCGCCTCGTTTTTCTACTTGCCACAAACCAGTCAATCCCGAAGGACCCATAAAACGGTCGATGTAGGCATCATTGGTCAATAGTTCTGCTTCATAAAGTGGAAGAGGGCGATTACCGACAATGCTCATATCGCCTTTCAATACATTGATGAGCTGTGGCAATTCGTCGATGCTGTATTTGCGGATAAAACGGCCTACGCGTGTGATGCGTGGGTCGTGTTCCAACTTTACAAAAGCATTCTCTTTCTCTTTTTGTTTCTTTTGTGTAAACTCATCTTCGTAAACAATAAAGTCGTCGGAGATAAGCAAGCACTCTTCTTCTTCGGTGCTACCTGTTAGCTCGTCGAAGGTTATCTCATCGCGTTCGCTAACAATTTCTTCTTCGTCAGTGTTGTATTGGTTTAGTGCGTTTAGCTCCTTCAATCGCTTATCGGCATTGAGGTACATGGAGCGGAACTTTAAAAAGTCGAATACTTGATAGTTTGATCCTACTCGCTTTGATTTGTAAATTACTGCTCCTTTGCTCTCGATACGGATGGCCAAGGCTGTCAACAAGAATAGGGGAGAAAGGATAATCAATGCGCAACCAGCAAACAGTATGTCGAAAATGCGCTTCCAAAGCGGCAAATGGAATGTTTTAAGGTGCTCTTTCTCTGCTTTTAGTTTTGCTTCTTGTTGTTGATGCTTTTGTCGTATGCTTATGAAATTGGTTACTTGAGTGAAACTGTTTTCGTCGGCTTTCGGTGGTATGGTGTTGCCAATACCCACTTTTTGGTAATGTATTCGTAGTTCGGGAAGTAATTTTTCGGTAACCAAGACAATGTATGCTTGGGGAAATCTCTCATGCAAACGCTCTATCATTCGACAATCTTCATCCGCATCTTTGCCTTGTTCGAACAACACGCTGATATTGTATTGTTCGCGGATGTTGCTAAGTATTTCGTTGACTTTTTCTTCTCTATCGGTGGCAATAAACACCCCATCCACTATTTGGGTATAGTGGGAGATAGTAGCTTGGTTATTACCGATATAGACGAAATAGAGCATGTGATATTCTTAATGACGGATAGGGGTTATTGCAGATACTTTTTAACTCTTGCTTTCAATTCCAACGGATTGAATGGCTTAAGAATATAATCTTCTGCTCCCACTTCGAGCAAACGGATACGTTCACTGGTACTTTCTTCGCTCGATAGTATGATTACCGGTATATGTTTCCACAAGGCATTGTTCTTGAGGTATTCCAAAAACTCTGCACCTGTCATGCCTGGCATACGAATGTCCGAGATAATCAATGCAGGTTCATTGCCTTGACTAAGCCAATCGATGGCTTTGAGGGCATTTTCTTGATAGATTAACTCGTACTCTTTGCCTAAATACATAGACAATACCTTACCGATAGTGGCTTTATCGTCAACTAAAAGAATTTGTTTCATAAGTAGTTATTTGCGAGTTTAAGTTAAAATTTGCTTAATTCCAATAGGCAAAAATAGGGTTTGCAATTCATTTTTGCAACTTTTTCGATTGTTTTATATAAAAAAGGTGCCTCAAAAGCCTTTTGAGGCACCTTTTTGTTTATATTTATCGTTAGTAAACCTTACTACTGAGGGGACTTGCATACCAATTGTCATAGCCTTCCTCTCCTTCAGCCCAACGTCTGAAATCAGGATATGCAACAGTAATATTAATCCATTCTTTCGGGTATTTCCATGTAGTAGGAACGCATATTGCATATGGTGCATCACCCGATTGGAATCCATCGGTAAATGCAGGTATATGAGCTTCTCGATTTCTGTCATCAGCGATATAAATATCTCCGTGCTCACTAAACAAGAACCCTTCAGTTACGTCAAGGATAACCTGTTTTGTTGGTAAATTATCTACACCTACACCTGTGTTGATAATTGTATTGCTGGGTTGTCCAAAAGCTTCGTGTATTTCGCCAAATAAGTTTATAGGAGCATTGCTTGATCTCGTGTCCTTAAAGAATACAAATACTTTTTTAGTTGCACCAGCAGCAAGTAATTCAATTGAGATTTGATTATTTTCAAGTTTAGTACATTTCAAAACAACATCGTTCATGTCGTAGTCACCACCATCAATACTCATATCTTCGAAAGCATAAACGTTGCTGTTATTCAAAAGTTCCTCAACAACTTCATCTTTAGGTGTATTACCATCACCTATGCATGTAGCATTTTTAATGTCTTCAGCCTTTTCTGCACTGATAATTAATGGAGCTTCACCTACAACAAATAATCCTGTGTTTGTTCTGCTCATGACAATTTCAAAGCATTGTTTAATCCAATCGTTTGCATAAGTGTTAGATTCGAAGTAAATATTGTTGCTGATTTGTTGTGCGGCACCTTCCCAAGTGTTGAGATTTATGTGTTGGACGTTCAATGTACTGATTAGTGCTTTTTCGCCATCAATACCTACGTATTGGAAGATAGGATTGTTAGAACTAAAATTCTCACAACGAACAATCGAGTATTCTCTTAAATAGATATTGTTTGCTGACAAATTAACCAATTCGAAGGCTGCATTTGAACTCAGATTCAGTTGGAGTACTCTGATGTCATCACAACGAATCAAACAACCATTGTGAATAACTCCTTGTCCTTCGCCTTGACCATAATTACCTACAATCTTTCCTGCTTCAATTTTACCCCAATTGTATAATTCATCGTTGGCATTGCTGAAGTTTATGGTTTTAGCTTTTAATACACCGGTTTCTGCGTTGTAGAATTTGCCACCATTAGTAGCATTTAAAAGGCCAATATCCATGATTCCTGCATTGTAAATCAATACTCTTCCATTGCTGAAATTGATATTGATATTTTGATCATTATCTTCTGCATTGGGGTCGTATTCATTGATAACATTACCACCTTCCATAACAATAATGCGGGCGTAATCTTGCATCTTGATTTTTCCATTGATTTTTAACGTTGCACCTTCTGTTACGATAATATCCATACCTGAAAATTGGCAATCTGTCATCTCAACTGTAGCTCCATTTTCAATAATCAATTTATTGCTACCTTCTGCAGGGTTGGATGCTCCATGATAATAGAATGCATTGAAATCAATAGTTCCATTAATCTCGCTATCCACAACAACATTACCGATAATTCGGATTTGGCCATTGTAAAGTTCTATATCATTAATCTTTGTACTTGTTGCGATTAAGTTGTCTATTTCTTCTTTACTATATGGAGCTTCCATTGTAGGAAGTTCGTAATCGGTAATAGCTTTAGTTGAAACTGAAGAGCTTTCACCAAATGCTTTGCTTACAACGCCATTTTGTACGTTGCTGATACTAATCATACGACGGCCGTGACTATCTACACGTGCTACATATACAGACTTTAGATAAGATGGCATTTCGAATTTGAATGATGCACTTGCTTTGCCTTGGGCATCTGTTTTTACTGGTACATTGGCTAATACAACAACATTTGCATCGCTAATAGGGTTTGCCGAATAGATTCTAAATGAATAATCACTTAATGCATCTTCATTCAATGTAATGTTAGCTGTGACAACAGAGGTCATGTTCCAATCTTGATCTGGGGCAACGTCCAAACCAAGCGCTTTATTCGCCTGTTCGCGCACCAACTCGGGGTTGTACAAATCTTCCACTTCGTTACAACTTGTCAAAGCACCTACGAATAGGCTTGCACATAAAATAGACTTAAAGAATGTCTTTTTCATCGTTGATTGAGTATAAAATTGTTAGTTTTCTTATATTTTTGCCACAAAAATAGTGGTTTTTAAAATTACTTGTACGAA
>JAEIGA010007338.1_pt1 | contig 16760 bp, 13 predicted proteins | sample 9270691 | NCBI WGS metagenome assembly JAEIGA01 (sample SAMN17057246, study PRJNA624740) | gut metagenome | biome: biome; isolation source: fecal sample | host: Bos grunniens | place: China: Xizang | collected 2019
CCTCGCGAATCATGATACCTACCTCATCCTGTGGGATAGTGGGAAATTAATAAAAATGGATATCTTACCGGAATACACACCGTAAGAAGGATTCAAATCATAACAAACAGAACACCTCCTCACCATGACGGCAAGCTGTAAGATAATGCTATTGAGGGTACTCATTTCGGCGTTGTTTATCGTTTTCGCATGCAATGTACAAGGAAACGATCAATACGAGGACAAATTAATATCGAGCATAAAAGATACAAATCTTAAAATTCATGACAGGCTTGTACGGTATCAACGTCATGCGCTGTCGCGAATGTCCGCTGATTTTCCGGTATGAGGGGAAACTGTGAGCCTGCAACAATATTCCAATCGCCATGAAACTATCCAAAGCATTTCTTGTAGCAGTATCAAGCGTGGAGCTCTTGACGTTTCCGTTTACGGGGCCGTTGTTTATCTTCACGTTATATTTAATTGCTTCATTATCGTTCATATACTCGATATGCGTGAATAGACGTTCATTTGTTCTTCTATCCGCAATTCCCATGTTTCTCTCGCTAATCGTAACCGGCGACAGAAGCTGGCTCATTATCAATACCATTTGCGTATATATACCATGGAGCATCGCCATCACTTTGGCATGTCTGCCACGCCACAGCTTTCCGAATAAGGAGGCAGAATCATGCGGCTATGTAAAAAAGACCTTCACCTACATATTCGCTATAGTACCGTTCATCGTTGCTACTCTGTTTATTTGCATGCTACCATAGCGGACTGTTCAACAACCGCGCCTTACTCCCTGGCTGTAACACTTTTGTAACAATTTAATCCTTGAGGAGTAAGGCAAAAGTTGTTATAGTAAAGGCGAAGCACAGAACAACCGTACCTATCATTGATGAGTGGAGCACTGATATTTCTGCTGTTGATATCAATCACGGCATTGATGTTCGTATTTATTGCGGGTCCCTTGTTTTTATTGACATTGTACCTAATGGGGTCGTTGGTATTGATATATTGCATCAGCCGGAGGAAAGTCACGTTCATATGCTTGGCTGCATTACCGGCGGTAGTTACCATTTGCTCTCTGTTTTTATATAACACGCCGGAAAATCGTGCGACCGTACTATGCTTTTTGACGATATGGGCTATCCCCGTTGTAATAACCTGCCTATCCCGCAAAAGATTTCCGAACCAGCATGCACGAGCATACTCATCAGCGGAAAGGATTTTGCTCTATACCTTGGCCTCCGTGCCGTTCGGCGTCATCATTTATTTAGGGATGCCGACGCAAACAAATTACTCTACCTCATCCTGTGGGATAGTGGAAAATTAATAAAAATGGATATCTTACCGGAATACACACCGTAAGAAGGATTCAAATCATAACAAACAGAACGCTTTCTTCGCTATACAACATCCTTTCAAGCGCAAATCCATTAGAGAGGATGTTGTTTTTCTCTCATGCACCATATTTCATATACATTCTATATAGGTGAAACTTGTAGGGCGTGTCTGGCGTAGCTGTAGTCTCTTGAATATAGGGCATGGCAGGACTACGTTTTCTACAGCAGAATCGTGACATACCCGCACTTTATAACGAAGAACCAAATAGCCCGATTAAGCGCAAATAAAACAGATAAAGGTATTTTTTATACCTTTATACCAAGCTAATGTTGACAGGACGACATTTTCTAGTATAATAATCGCGTTATGAAAACCGTGGTGCGTATATGCTCGTTTGAGATTACCAATATAAAAAATGTCAGGCATGGGAAAATAGACATGCCCAATCGGCTTCCGGGCTATGCGCCGGAAAAAGGAGAGCTGCTGGGCATTTATGGCCAGAATGGTTCGGGCAAGACATCCGTAGTCAATGCTTTCATTTTGCTGCAACGACTTATTTGCGGCTTACCATTGGAGTCAGACACTGCTTCATTGATTACTTGTGGGGAAAGGGAAGCTTCGGTTGCCATTCTATTCAGCATAGAACGCGACAATTCCAACATCTTTGCACAATATTCGGTTGCTATTGGCAATGATGCTGACGGGGCTAGAGTCAAGAAAGAGAGCTTTACCATCAAGGCAAATGCCCCCAAAGCACGGACTAACACCATTGCAGAGTTTACAGAACCGGAATTACCGACAGTTGCAGAGTTTGTACCTAATGCATCTTTCAGTAAAGTCTTAGGCAACAGCTCCAGACAAGATTTGGTCATCAATAAGGTATTGGCATATCAGGAGCGCACCTCGTATATTTTCAACCAAAGGCTGTATCCCTTGTTGCTGAAGCTTGGGACGGAAGGCTGCGAGGCTCTTCGAGCAGTACGTTGCTATGCGGAACGGAATCTTTTCGTCATCGGCCACAGTAAATCCGGCTTGGTTAACGTCAACTTGCAGCCCATACCTATTTCCCACACAGATTCAAACTGCGATTGTTCCGCTGTGGGAACCTGCCTGATTAATCTGAACGCACCGTCAACGTTGCCGCTTCCCATATATCAGGAGTTCAAACAATCCCTTGCGCACATGAATCAAGTGATGTGCAAGATTATTCCCGGCTTCGAATTGCAGGTTCGGGAACTAGGGCTTGAACTGAGTACGCTTAATGAAGAACTGATGCGCATGGAGCTTCAGGCTTCGCGTCAGGGGGTAGAAATACCGCTGAAGTTCGAGTCTGATGGTATTAAAAAAATCATCTCTATTTTGCTGTATTGGATTATCGTCTCCAATACGCCGGGTTCCTGCTTGATTGTGGATGAGCTAGATGCCAGCATTTTTGAATATCTTCTGGGTGAGCTGCTCTCTGTATGGGAGGAAAATGCTCAAGGACAGCTTATCTTCACTGCACACAACTTGCATCCTCTGGAAATGCTCGATAAGCGCAGCGTGGTGTTTACCACGGTGGATCCGAATCAGCGATTTATCCGCATGAAGAATATCAAGGCAAGTAATAACTTGCGAGATGTATATCTGCGCTCTATCTTTATTGGGGGGCAGGAGCTGGAACTGTATGAAGAAACCAATAAAACGGAAATTGCTCGCGCTATTCGTAAAACTATCCCCAGAGATTAAGTGCCATGGCAGCAAGAAAGGTTTTATTGTTCATAGTGGAAGGGCAGTCGGATGCCGCTGCTCTGGAGGGTGTACTTGCCAAGTTGCTTAGCAATGAGAAAATCCGGTTCCATGTAGTCGGTGCTGACGTGACAACGCAGGAACGACGAGGAACAAGCAGCGTAAAGACAATGGTCAATGACTTGGTAAGAAAGTTTGTAACCTCCTATCGTCTGCAACCTAAGGATTTGTTGCAGGTTGTTCATCTGATGGATACAGATGGTGCGTTTGTCCCGGAATCTGCCATTCTGGAAGATGACACAGCAGGTGGATTTCAATACACGACCACATCTATTACAGCTCCGACAAAGGACAGTGTTAGAAAACGTAATGCAACCAAGAGTAGAAATATGCTCCTCCTAGCCACCATGGGAACTACATACAAGAGCATCCCCTACGAGGCATACTATTGCTCTCGCAACTTGGAACACGTTTTGTTTGGTATTGAAAAAGATTGCACAACAAGAGAAAAGCTGAAACTCTCCGACCAATTCGATGAGCAGTATAGGGACATCCCAACAGCTTTTCTCAACTTCATTTCAACTGTTCCTCCGGCCGTTCCTGCCAACGAATACGTTGACTCATGGAACTACATTTCCAAACAGGGAGAGCTGCATTCCTTGGAAAGAGGCTGCAATCTGCACATCCTATTGCGCAAGATGCTGAGTCATAGCAGTTAGAATATGTATTAGTATAAATTGTGCACTAATGTAAAGGTGTTAAGATAGTGATTTTTAACCGGCCGAAACAAATCCTCGATTACCGAATCAACAAAAAGGAAAACTGCCGACTGACCTTAAAATTCATGACAGGCTTATACGGTATCAACGTCATGCGCTGTCGCGAATGTCCGCTGATTTTTCGGTATAAGGGGAAACTGTGAGCCTGCGACAATATTTATAAAGCCGATACTGTCAACAGCCGTGCCTTTACACCTGAGCTGTAACACTTTTGTAACAATTTAATCCTTGAGGCGTAAGGCAAGAGTTGTTATAGTAAGAGCAATGAGCAAAAGAAGCATGAAACGCAGGGCAAAGATTATACTCATCAGCATAGCTGTATCAGTGTGTAGCCTGTGGTGGGGGGCTGCGCATGTGCTGTACCGATACACGGCATTCGGCAGCGCGCCATGCAACTACTACGTGCCCCGTAGCCATGAGGGGCGGCTTGCGGCTATATCTCGCACTTATGAAAGGGTTATCACCCCGCTGCTGCAGGTGCTGGGCGAGGTAAACAGCCCGGAAACAGCCAGGAAAGCGCTGGACAAAACCACGGAGTTATGCAAAATCCGGGAGGAAGAGGCGCATTCTGCAACCGGGAGCGGCACGACTCTTGAAATAGTGGGGCTGAGTGAATGGGATAGGATGGTGGATGAGCTCATGCGCAGCGAAACAGCAGCCCAAGAGATACACAAACGGACAACAGAAAAGCTGCTGAGCGAAGTGGCGCGCTTGGAAGACTGTGATTATTATGGCTGCCGGGAGTTGCGGAATCTGATTCGCGTATACATCTACAACAACGGGGTGTTGCAGTACTTACCCTCAGCCCCACTGCGAATGGCAGCGCTCACCACCGCAGATGCCGCATGGGGTGCAGCATGGGAAAGCCGCCTCAAGCGCGAGCACAACTACCTGCTTGACGTTTTGCTACTGGGCACCTACCGACTTTTAAGCTCGGCGGAGGTGGGAACAGCCCCCGCGCACGATGCAGGCACAGACGTATACCAACTCGACCCGAAAATAGGGCTGAACGGGACGAAGTGTCCCCCTATGTTCGGGCATTACTGCCCGAGTTGCCAATATGCAGAGTTCACCCCGAACGTCGTCATGAGCGGGAAAACACTCGACAAGACGCAGCGATTGGAATCCATGCGCATTGTCGAACTGGCACAATACTCAAGGGATGAGCTCATGTGCCATCCGCAATACATGGACTCCCTCATGGGCGAGAACCAGCAAGAACGGCTCTTTTTTATGCTCTCCGCCCCGTGCAAATCCCCCTACCTGGAAATGACGCTCAAGGATGGAAAATTCTACGCGATGAAGTATTGGGACAAAGTACCGGGTGAGCTGCAAGAGAAGCGTACTCCTGAAGAAACACCGTGGTGGTGAATCATATCGGAGCTCCTTCATCCTTCGAATGAGCTCATTCGGCATTCACCACATCCTTGAGGGGGAGGATGATGAAGCCGATGCCGTGCATATCACTGCTTTCACTGACGTGGGTAGACTCATAAATGATGCCCACGTGCTCGGCATCCACCATGGCGATGCAGGAGTAGCCCCAGCATTCGCGGGAATCATAGACGAGCCCCTTGTTCCACGTGTTGCCCTCATTGCGGGAGGCGCGGAGGGTCATGGTGTTGCGGAAGCGGACGGGGGAGTTCGGGTGCGAGTAGAGCAGCAGGCGCCCGTACTCAGGGGACTGCACCGCCACGAGCGAGGCTTGGCAAGTGCAATCTTGCAGGGCTTTGAGGTGGGTGGCATGGGGCTGCCAGGTCTTGCCGAGGTCGCGAGTGGTGAAGATGGCGCGCTTGCCTGTGCGCTGCTCATTGCGGCAGGTGAGCATGAGGGAGCCGTCCGCGAGCTCCACCACTTGGCACTCGGAGGAGCGGAAAGGCACACCCTCACCATAATGCCACGTTTTGCCGTTATCCTTGGAGTAGCAGATGGTGCTTTGGCTGGGTTCCTTCTTCTTGGTATCCCAGATTTGTGCGGGGAACACGAGCACGCCCTTGCTTGTGCAGATGCCGCAACCGGGGCCGGCGAGGATGAGCGTCCACGCGTCCTTTTTGATTTGTTCCGTCACGTTGACGATATCGCTCCAAGTCTTGCCGTCATCATCACTGTACACCATCTCCCACTGGCCGGTCTTGGCGGGATCCGTGCCGGTGGTGGAGCAGCGAATGCTGGGGCCGCGGTTGAAGTGGCAGGCGAGCGCTTGCATCCAAATGCGGCCGGTGGTAATATCTTGCAGGATGCAGGGGTCGCCGCAGCCATTGGCAGCACCGGGGCCGGCATCCATATTCACGGTGGGCAAGCTCCAGGTCTGGCCGCCGTCTTCGGAGCGAACCACGGCCACATCAATATCCTCACACAGGTCATTTTTGTTGCGATAGCGGGCGTCAAAGCAGCCGATGAGCGTGCCGGCTTGCGTGCGGATGAGCCCCGGAATGCGGAAGCTGACGCATGCTCGAGACTCCCCCCCGCGCACGGGGTTGAGCACCTGCTCCCCCGGCATGGCAAGGAAGTAACCGACGCGCTGCTTGATTTCAAACTGCACGTCCGAGCATTGTTTGCCCCCCACCAGCAAGCTCGGGCTGTGGAAGCGCACCTCCGCGCCCACTTTGGCCGTGGCGGAGGGGGTGGCATCCACCCACAAGATGTTTTCGCCGGGTTGCAGGGCGCCCTCGCAGTCGAAGGTCACCGAGCCGTCCGCCGCGGGCTTCCCCCTGCCGAGCACCACGCTGTTGCGGAAGGAGGAACCATCCGCATTGCCGGTGCGCAGGGTGACGGACGCGATGGCATCCGCCGGGGAAACGCGCAACTGCAGTTGCTGCACCTGCACCGGGGCTGCTGCGCCCGTGGTGGTAATTTTGTAACGCCACACGGGGTTGATGGGGGCGCGCTTGAGCATGGGGTACACGCCGGGATTCTCCGTAGCGGTAGCAAGCACCGTCATTTTCTCGGAATTGAGCAGCACATCATCCACCAGCACGCCCCCCTTCTCCGCCGTGGTGCTCAGCAGGCGCACAGCGGTAGTACCTGCGGGCAGCACGGCATGCACCTGCTTGGTGTAGCCCTTCACCTCCATGTCTTTGAGCTGCGCCATCTCCACCTCACCCTGCGGGGTAAGCGCCAGCAGGCGGAAGTGGAAGGGAGCCGCCTTGGTCCAGCGCTCCAGCCAGAAGCTCAGCACGGATTCCTCCGGCAGGGGTTGCTCAAAGCTCAGCAGCACGGAGCGCTCCCTGCCCCCCATGATGTGCAGGGCTTTTTTGCCGGTACGCGCCAGCTTGCCCAGCACCTCGGCATGCCCGGGTGCTGCCGTGAGAGCGCCGTACTCCGTCTGCAACTCCTGCACCGCCCCCGTGGGGCATTTTTCAAAACTTTCCGTTGCGCAGGCAAGCCCGCACATCAACATGGCTATGAATGCTCGTACTGTCATAATGCCATGCTACCATACCAGCCGCGGCTTCGGCAAGAAAAAAGAAACAGGCGTTCAGAAGCGAGTTGACAATCAATGTGTGAGCAGCTATAATAAAAACATCATGAAACTGCGTTTTCTTCCCCTGCTCTTTATGTGCACGGCAGCCGTGACTCCGGCGGAGGCTGCGGTGCCGGTGATGCGCGCCGACGAGCCTGCCGTCCAAGCGGCGGCGAACATCTTACGGCGGCAGATTGCACTCTTGGAGGGGGTGCACGACCGCGCAAGTGCGGATGCAGCAGCCCCGGTATATAGCAAATTAGAGCAAGCCTTGGTCGGTGATGACTCGGATGAATATTGCAAACTGCAACTGCGTTTGTGGAAAGTGGCAAAAGAACTGGAAAAGCGCTTTTTCTACGGCTCTGTAAAACTTGCTTCGGCTATGGAAAAGGCGGATGAAAAAGCGCTATTCCCGGTGCCGATGACGCCCGCTATTCTGGCTGAGATGGAGGCGCGCGCCCGGCGCTCGTTCGCGCTGCTGCCGCCATTCCAACGCAAGGGGGTGAGCGGGGGCCCGGGGTTCAGCCGCGAAACGGCTTGGAGATTCACCACGGAAGAGCCCGTAACGGATATTAACGACGCCACCACCTTTGAGCCCTACCTGCTCATGGGCTATGGGGACTCTTGGCCCACCTGTCTGAATACGCGCTATGAGCGGACGGAGGAGAGCCTCTACCGCATTACCACCGCAGTGCTCATCCACCGCGGACAAAGCCACGTGGTGGATATTTGGGAGGATTTGAGTGGCTGCGTCACACGTGTGAGCGCCGAGCAGGAAGCGCAAGCCTTGGTGGAGCACAAGACCATGGTGGAGAACTGGCTGCACACCCTACGCCAAGTGAACGACAGCAACAGTGCCGCTGCTGCTGCACAGCAGATGGAGGCGCAAATGCCACGCTACCGCGAACTGCTCCGCATCTTTGCCGGCATGTTGCCCTCTGATACGGTAGCAGCACGCAAGCTGAATCATCTACTGGAGGCATATATAGATGACGAACTCTCCGAGATGAATTACTACGGCGACGCTACCTTGCCCAACGTGTTGGAAGATGTTTCACGTAACTGGGACACCCCACGGGCAACAACACAAGATTACCAATGGGCACACCGGGCGTATCTGCAAGTGCAGGCGCAGCTGCTGGAGGGGGTGCACGACAAAGAAAGTGCCGATGCCGCTGCAGGTTATTGGCAGGATTTGATTAACGAACTCCACGAGTTTCCCTACTGCGAGGCGGATGACTTGGAGGCTGCGTTGAACGAAAAAATAGAAAAAGAAAAAGCGCGTTTGAAGGCAGCGCATTACTACGGCTCCACCCTGCTGGCGGCATGCTTCGGGAGCGTGACCTACGCTTACGTGCCCCAAGAGCTCACGCCTGAGGCTGCGGCAGAGGTAGAGCGGATTCTGCGCGCGAGCCTCGGCAAGCTGCCGGGAGGGCCGGGATTCTCCCGCGAAACGGCGTGGCGCACACCGGCGGAGTTCTGCACACCGCGGAATCAAGAAGACGGTAGCGATTTCTCACTGACACCGTACGAGGAACTCATCACCGAGCTCCGGATGGCGGATGAACGGCTCTACAGCCCGCTTGAAGATGCCCGCACCGGATTCATAGATGGTAAGCTGTATGAGCGCCAGCCCATGCAAGCACTGCTGCAAGGGAAGCTGTACCGCTTCGATATTTGGTTTGACCTGACGGAGGGGCATGATGTACCCACGGAGGAGGAATACCAAGCAGCCTACACGGCCTACATCCGCCAACTGCAGGAAAAGGAGCGGCGGCTCCGCAGCGTACACGATGCCGCCTCTGCCGATGAAGCTGCCGCCTGGCTGAGCGCTCAGGAAAAACTGTGGCGGCCGAAGTACCACCCCATGACGGATAATGATGACAAGCCGGAGTGCGTACAAACGATTGCAGACCTGCGGGAGCGGATTGCTGAGCTGCAGCGGGAACTGGGCAACAAGCGCTGCTATGGCTCCTCTGCGCTCACAATTCAGCTCTACATGCCGCGAGCCATCGACTATGCATTATACAAGCGGATGAGCAAGGGAGAAGCCCAAGCTCGAGAAGACGCGAAAATTCGCGAAACGCTGAATGCCCTGTGGTTCCGCGTCAGGCTGGATTACGTGCGCCTGCTGGGGCAACTGCTCCCGGGCATCACGGACCAAGCCTCCGCCATGGCTGCTGCCCGCAAGCTCTCCGCCACCGATGCATGGTTCTCCTCACACATCCTCCTGCTGCAACGTGAGGACATCCGCAAGCAGGTGGACACCCTGCCCATTCGCCGCCATCTCAAGCGCATCACCAACGCCGGATTCTTCGGCTCCGTTGACCTCGCGGATATTCTCCACGAGCGCAACTCCCCCTCAGGCCCACCCCGCTACCAAGCCCCGGTGGATGATGTGGAGCCGGCGGAATAATCCGCAGCCACATTGCGAAAAATCCGCAGTGCCACTGCGGATTTTTCCGACCGCCTTGCAAGCAACTGCTACTGTGTTACTTACAAGCGGAACAAATTTTCACACCGAAATATTATGGGAAGAGCGCGCGGGTGGCATCGGAAATGAGTTTTCGGGCGCGGGAGACGTCCTCGGCATGAGAATTCCCCTTACTGCGAGCCACAGTGAAGAGGGCGGAGAGCTCGCGGTTGAGGGTGGCAATGGCAGCCTGAGCCTCGGGGGTACCGAGAGCAGCAGCGCGCTCGCGGAGAAGGCGTATTTTCTCCGCAGCTTCAATGCCATCGCGCAAGCGCTCAAAGCGGATAGAGCTCAGGCAATAGCGGTCCTGACTGGGGTACACCAAGAAGCAATCCCCCGACGGCCATTTGCCGAAATCCGTGCATTCTAACGGCTGTGAATTCCAAGAATTGTATGCCCAGCGCAGGAAACCGTCCAGCTGATTGGCAGCCACAAAGAGTCCGAGCCACTCCGCCTCCGCAGGGGGCGAGAAGGTGAAGGTATTGGGCTTTTGCGGGTGCAGGCACACATAGATGGTAGTCTTTTTGCCCTGAGCCTTGCGCTCCGCCAGCAAGTCACCCAGCACTGTATCGGCATGCGTGATGATGGGGGAGAGGTTGTACACCTCGCGCGTGAAGGCGGAGGGCTTATCCACCGCGGACACAATGCGCAGCTCCGGGGCGTACTTATCCACCATGGCCTTGGCAGCGCGAGCCATGTGGTCCGGGCGCTCATCCAGCGCAATGCAGGTTTTCTCCAGCCAGCCTTTCTCCCGCAGGTGTGCGCGGAACGCCGTGAGGAAGGGTCCCCAGGTCTCCTCCCACACGGGTTTGTTCACATCCAGCTGAATGTGCTCATACTTACCGGTGGCTTCATCCAGATAGCGCACTTTCATGTGCCACGGCACCATGGTATAGCAGGAAATTTGCTCCTTAATGCCGATTTCATCCATCATGAAACTCACCCACGCATCGAAAGCGGAAAAATCATAGCGCCACGTGCCGTCTTTGCCCTTAATCCACTCAATATTGGAGGGGAAAGCATCATGCGTCTGCCCATTCCACGCCTCATCAAGCAGCGTGCAGGTGATGACCTTTTGCCCGGCCTCCGCCAGCATCTGCATGTAGGGGCGCATGGCAGCAAAATGAGCTTCACTCCACGGCTCTACATCATGAACACGCGCAATACTCTGCGGGTGTTGCCAGAGGTCCAGGTGGAACTGCCATTCACTCGGCTTGGGCAGCACAGCGCCCTCCACCACCAGCTCCACGGGTATGCGGGCGGGCTTTACATTGAGCGAGCTCACCACCAACTCCCCGCGGTACACCCCCGGAGCGGCATCCGCCGGAATATCCACCTGCAAGAGGAACAGCTGCGGCTCATTCATCCCGATGGCAATCTCCGGCGTATAAATAACATCCGCCACCGGCTTGCCGTGAGCCAACACAGCATCCACCCCCAGCACACCGGCGTGAATCGTGCTACGGCCATCCTCCGAACGCAAATCGCACGCGCCCTCGAGCTCCACAATCAGCGTGGATTTGTCCTCCGAGGTTTCCAAACGTGCCGCGAATTGAGCCGTCACGCGCTCACCGCGCCAGCCGCTCATGTGAATGTCCGCCGTGGCATCCTGCGGGCTCAACTGCTGCCCATGCACCATGCGCACATTGTCATGCAGAGGAGTTACATGGAAAGCGCCGTACTCTTCCGCAGAGCACAGCATGCCCGTAGCGCCGAGCATAGCCAAGGAAAGGAATTGTTGCGTATTCATCATGGCGGGATAAAAGGGGTGAATGGTGTTAAATGAGAAAGGGAGCAGTGCCACCGTTGCGGCAGCCTGCTCCCATATATTGGAAATGAGAGTATGTGTATCAGAACACGTTGTCGAAGAGCTCCTCCGGCTTGAAGAAGCGCTTCACCTCAGCCTCTGCGCTCTCGGGGGAGTCGGAGGCGTGGCAGATGTTGAGCATGCTGTTAGTGCCCCAATCACCGCGGATGGTGCCCTTGTCAGCCTTCATGGAGTTGGTGGGCCCGAGGATGGTGCGCACGCGGGTAATCACACCGGGACCGGACAGCACCAGAGCCACCACGGGGCTCGTCTGCATGAATGCGGAGAGCTTCGGGAACAGGGGCTCGCCGTCAATCACCAAGTCAATGATGTGGCCGTAGTGCTCACGCAGGATGGCGTCATCCAGCTGCATCATCTTCATACCGCGCAGGCGGAACCCCTCTGCCAGCAAACGCTGCAGGATTACACCGGACAGGTTCTTACGCACGCAATCCGGCTTGAAAAGAATCAATGTTTTTTCGTCACTGTTCATATAGAATATCAGTTTGTGTAGTTATAAATTACACCCCACCCCCGCCTCTTGTCAAGCGCAAAGATATGCTTCATATCACCGGCAACGCATAACAGAAATAAACGGAGCCTAAAACGGTGCTGACACTTCCGAACACAGCCATCGGCTAATATCGGCTAATTTACGGCTAAATTAGCCGATAAAACAAGCTAATGACCCTCAGAAAAACGGCACTTTCCGCAAACGACAAATTCCGTTACGCTATATTTATAAAAACATTGCAGCACATTCGCCCTCATTTTCAAAAAACTAACAGCAGCGCAACAAAACTTCATTTATCGGCTAATTTTAAGCCAAATTAGCCGATAACGGTCACACCACCACAGCGCGGATAAGCTTGACAAACGGGAGGTAAGAGGGCAGAATACGGGGCGCGCGATGGGAGAGATACGCAGAGGAGCGATACTGAACTACATTCTGCTGGCACTGCAGATTGGCATACCGCTGGCGCTTACCCCCTACGTGATGGACAAGCTGGGGGCGGCGGAGTACGGGGTGTACATGCTGGCAAGCACCATCATGATGCGCCTGTACATGAGCGACCTAGGGCGCACGACGACCACCAAATTCCTCAGCGAATACCTGGGGCGTGGCGACCATGAGGGAGCTGCCCGCTTTTTGGGCAACATCACCCTGCTCTACACCGCCATCGGTGTGGGTATTTTGCTGCTGGGCTTGGGGGTGTACCCTTGGCTGGGGGATATTTTCCGGCAGTTCACGGAGGACGAGCTGAGCACCTACCGCGTGCTCTACCTGCTCACCTTGGCGAACGCCGCCATCATGTTCCCGGCGCGCAGCTTGGTGGGCGTGGCGGATGCGCACCAGCGCTTCACCATACCGGGCATTATTGCCATCGCGGCAGCAGGGGCGAACGCCCTGGGCACGGTACTGTTGCTGGGGCTGGGGCTGCGTTCTGTGGGGCTTATTGTGCTGAGCATCAGTACCGGAGTGGTGGCACTGCTGTGCAACATAGGCTATTGCTTTGTGGGCTTGCGGGCGCGCATACGCTTCAGCGGGTGGAGTGGTGGCATCATCAAAGGGATATTCGTTTTCTCCTTCTGGATGTTCCTCAACCAGCTCATCAACATGCTCAACGCCGGCACGGGTAACTACATAGTCGCCATTACCCAAGGCTCTACCGCATCCGCCGTATACACCAACGGCTTGATGATTTACGGGCATTACTACATGCTGGCGGGGGTGCTCAGTGCGCTTTTTTTGCCGCGCGTGGTGCACATGGTGCTGCGCGGTGCAAGCCCGGCGGAGCAGACGAATGCCATGATACGCCTGGGGCGCGCGCAGCTGATGCTGCTGGGTGGCGTGCTGGGGGTGCTGGTGTGCTTCGGGCAGCCCTTTTACCGCTTATGGGTAGGGCACATAGCGGGCGCACAGCCGGAGCTGAGCCTGCACATCATGCTGTGCTTGGTCATCCCGCAAACCTTTGCACTGGTGCAGGCGCTGGGCTGGCAGATTACACAAGCGCGCGATGCTCTGCGCCGCCGCGTGCTCATCACCGGCTTTAACAGCCTGCTATTCATTGTTGTGAGCTACTTTGTGTGCCGCTATGCCGGCATACGCGCACAAGCGCTGTGGGCGGCGTGCTCCATCATCATCCAACTGCTGATGATGAACCTGTGGCACTACCGCGCCTTGGGGCTGGAGGTAGTGCGTTTTTACCGCGAGACCTTCCGGCGGGCGTTGCCGTGCGCTCTGCTGATGACCGGCGTGGGCGTAGGTGTACGGTACCTGCTGACGGCAGATACTTGGCTGCAATTACTGCTGTGCGTGGGCATGTTCATGCTGCTCTACCTGCCCACGGTATACTATATATATGCAAATCCGGAAGAGCGCAGGCTCTTCCGGAGACAATAGGCAATACGAGAAAGAAGCAGGATGAGGCGCATCAGGACGCCGCGGCGGGGGTGGCAGCCGGCGCTGTCGTGGTGGAGGCCGGCACCTGCATCACCTTGCGCAGCATGCGCGCCGTCTCCGTATGGCCTGCGGCCTCCGCCTTTTGCAGGGGCGTTTGCTTGTGGATATCCAGCACATTCGGGTTCGCGCCCGCCTCCAACAGCAGCTTCACAACGCCGGCATGGCCGTGGGAAGCAGCCTCATGCAGGGCGGTCTCCTTATACTTATTGGCAGCATTCACATTGGCACCGGCGGTGATGAGCATCGTCACGACAGAGGAATGTCCATTTGCGGATGCCCAAGCCAAGGGCGTAGCACCGTATACCTCCGTGGCGGACACATCCGCCCCGGCATTAATCAGGTGCGCCACACACTTGCTGTGACCATTGGTAGCGGCATTGTGCAGCGGCGTGTTGCCATAGGAATCCTTTTCATTAATACGCACGCGCTGGGTAAGCAGCAGCTCCACACAGGCATCATGTCCATTCATCGCGGCCTCATGCAGGGCGCTTGCCCCCATCTTATTCTGGCGGTTCGGGTCCGCCTTGTAATGCAACAGCAACTGCATACAAGCCGTGTGGCCGAACTCCGCCGCAAGAATCAAGGCCGTGTTCCCCTCACCATCCTTCAAGTTGGGGCTCACCCCGGAGGTGAGGTAGTGCTGCAAGGTTGCCACATCGCCGATGATGGTAGCCGTAATGGCATCATTCACGGCACCGGCAGCCACCAGCGCCTTCACGCACTCCGTGTTGCCGTTGCGAGCCACCCACAGCAGGGGGGACTTGCCGTCATCATCCTTCTTGCGCACGTCACACCCGGCAGCCACCAGCGCCAGCACACATTCCGTGTGCCCGTTCTTAGCAGCGACGAACACGGCAGTCTCGCCATCGCGCGTGCGCTGGTGCACATCCGCCCCGTGCGCAATGAGCACCTGCAGGCATTCCACATGCCCACCCTGAGCGGCGGCATGCAGCGCCGTGCCACCGGTGCGGCTGTCACGCGTATTCACATGGGCGCCTGCCGCCAGCAGGGTCTGCATGGTAACGGCATTGCCATCATACGCACTGGCAATCAGCATCGAGCCGTATTGTTTGCGTGTAATACCGGCCTCCTGCAAAGCTGTAATGGCGTCCACATCCGGGCCGGACGTCACGGCTACTTCCGTTACTTCCGGCTCCGGCGTTGCAACTGCAGCTGCCTGCTGGGCAAGCAATAAACCGCTACCGGTCACTCCGGCAGCCACGCTGATGACTAAAATCTGTGAGAGCTTCATGGCGATATCTCCTTCCGGTTATGATGTAAGCACGGCGGAAAACGTTATTTCCCGTATATTATAAGTATAATCGCATCCCTCCGTCAGTCAAGCAAAAAGCTGGCTCAAATGCTCATTTTTTACACTCCTACACACCCCAAACGCCGCCCACACAAAACTTTTGCCGAAATAAATCAAAAAAACGCCTATAATGGCATATTTTTAGCTTGCACTGTGCTACTTACACAGTATACTAAGAACAGGAGCAACCGGCATTGGCTTGTCGCGCAGGCGCGCACACCGAAAAAGCTGCCGACTCCGCCGAACAGTTAACATTGCGGTGCAACCTACGCCCGGCCTGGGTGTAATATAAAGGCCCCGGGCGCGTACTGCACGCCACCACACACAATCACACACAATGTCTGAACACCACACGCAAGGCAGGCAGGGCCAAGGCGCCCGCCGCCGTCGCAACCAGGGGCGCCACCGCCGCCAGCGCATGCCGCGCCCTGCTGAAACTCCGCAGAAAAAGCCCTCACTCTTGGAGCGCATTCTCCGCTTCTTCGGATTCCGTAAAAAGGACACCCCCGAAAAGGTTGCCCAAAAGAATGAGAAAAAGGCCACGCCCCCGCAAAAAGTACGCGTAGCCAAAGCCAACACCAAGGGGGGTAACCCCGCTGCCAAAGGTAGTCGCCGCGCTACCTCCACCCCGCCCACCCGCAACGCCCGTCTCTACGTCGGCAACCTCTCTTACGAGGCTACGGAAAGCGAGCTTGAGGACCTCTTCAAGGGCTTCGGTAATGTGAAGAGCGTGGACATCATCTACAACCCGCGCACCTACAAGAGCAAGGGCTACGCCTTCGTGGAGATGTACCAGCTGGATGACGCCCGCAAAGCTGCTGAGGTGCTGCACGGCCAGCCTTTCATGGGCCGCGAGCTCATGGTGAGCGCCGCCAGCGAACGCCCCGAACAGGCAGAGGCCACCCCGCCCGCCGAAAGCGCTGAGTAATAAAACAACGCGAATAGATTTACAGCAAGGCTCGCAGCAATGCGAGCCTTTTTTGCGCTCAGCAGCCATTATGCATCAACCCCGCGTGGGTTTATGGGACTAAACGACAATTTACGGAAGTTGAAGCCCCGATAGGGGCGAAAGACAGTAGCCGGTGGTGGAGTCGCGCAGCGACGAAACCACCGGTAGGATTCCCCCTAATATTCGAGCCCAGAGCGTTGGAGCGATAGCGACAGCGCGGAGGCCGACAGAATGCGATGCTTTGTGTATATGGTGTTTTTGTGGCGATTTGCAATACCCGCAACTCATTAACAACAAAAAACACACGCCCGTCCCGGCTCGGAGCGTCGCTTCGCTCCGGTCCTCGCCATTGTCTGTCGGCCTACGCTGCGTCGCTTCGCTCCGTCGCTCCGGGCTCCATTTTCTTTTTGTGTTGTACCGGTGGTTGCGCGGCTACGCCGCTCCACCACCGGC
>JAEIGA010007339.1_pt1 | contig 16756 bp, 2 predicted proteins | sample 9270691 | NCBI WGS metagenome assembly JAEIGA01 (sample SAMN17057246, study PRJNA624740) | gut metagenome | biome: biome; isolation source: fecal sample | host: Bos grunniens | place: China: Xizang | collected 2019
CTTCGTTAGTTATATCTGCTTCTGCTGTTCTCCAATAGAGATTATTTTTGTTTTCAAATTCTGATATTGGATAACGGTTTGCAGTACCTGAATCCCCACCTTCTAACATAGGGTCTACAAGATATTTAGTTGTTACACCATTTTTTGTATAACTTCTTTCAAAGAACATCGCAATTCTGTTAAATCCACTCTGATTGTTTACTCCAGAACTTGTTTCATCAAAAATTCCTTTAATAGAATATGTTCCATCACTTTGATAGATTTCATTACCAATTTTATCTAATTCTGCCGTAAATTGAGGAGCTTGATTGTCATAATTCAAAATGATAGTTTGACTTGCATCTTTTCCATCTGTTCCACCTTCTACAACAGATAAATAATATTCCAATCTACCAAAATCATTTACTGTATCATTGCCAACTGGAATCTTTAACATATAATTCTTTGCGCCTGAAGCAGCAGCAGCAACATCAGTTACTTCAATTACTTCACCTTTACTAGAATCGCCTTCATTAACTTTATCTGTTTCCATAATAGAAACTGGCTCACCTTTATTATCTCCATAATAAATTTGACTAATACCACTTTCATCTTCTACAGAGCCAATTAAGAACCATTTTCCTTTAATCCACATTCCACTTTCATAATTCATACTTGCTTTAATTGTTCCGTCTGCTTCGTATTGAACTAACTGTAATGGAGTTGTATTACCAATACGTGGTGATTTAGGGTCGATTGTAAATGAAACTTCATCTTCTTCACTTACTTTTCCTGTTTTACTTACAGCATAAACTCTTACAGCAACAAGTTTATTTTCACCATCTGTTTGGAATTCTTTTAATCCATTGATTATTAAATTCCAACTTGAAGTTCCATTTGCTTTTATTGCGGCATTACCGTTTATTCCAGAAATTGATTTTTTATTACCACTTTCATCTTCATATCGAGGATTTTCTTCAATTGAATATGGCACTTCTTTTCCTGTAATAATAGTTTCTAATTCTGATTGCCAATCATCATTATTAAATCCATTAGAGGTATCATAACTTGGGTCAATTTGTACCCATACAGAATCAATATTCGAAGTTTGGATGTTTGCTACTCCACTGATACGTATAGAACCACCTGTAGAATCTCCTTCAGCAGGAACTTCTATTGTTACGCTTGGTTTATCACCTTGAGGACTAACCTTAATTTTTTTCTTTTCTACTTCAGAAGTATTCCCCATTTCATCTACTGCGTATGCCCACAACCAAACATCTTTTACAGCATCATCATTTTGTGTTCCTTCTCCGTAAAGACTATCTTTATCTAACCACTTATTTAGAACTTCAGTGTGCAAACTTGTTGATTCTGAATTTGTTGCCCCATTATCAAAAGTAACAGTCCAAGTGTTTTGACCTCTATTTTCATAATCTACACTCAAATATTCAGAATCAGAAGGTTCTTCTGTGTCATTTTTTGAAAGACCTAAATACAATTCTTTTATTGTATTTGTATCTCTCATAGTTCCACTAATAGAATTACTTTCGCTACCGTAATAAATATTTTGAAGACTACCAAAACTTACTACTGGTTTAGTATTATCAACATTTAAATCAAATGTTCTTGTTTGAGAACCAACATCACTCTCTCCAGAAGCATTATCATGAGCTTTAATTTCTAATATATTATTTCCAGAAGGAATTCCTGTAAGAGAAAATTCTACAACTCTACTTTCTTTTGTTGCTGATTCATATAATTGAGTTCCTTCGTAAGTAGAATTTAATTTTGCAATTGTTTTATAAATTCCGTTTGCATCAAAAGCTTTATACATTACGTAAAGTTTGCTATCTGGACCACCAATAATTGTTGGTAAAGAATCTTCCCAGCCATTTCCATTTCCTGTAGGATTTTGTAATTGAGTTTCAAATTCTGCCTTAATTTCAGCTTCTGTAGTTTTATCAGCTGGTATTGGATTTGTTGTCCTAAACCAAACATTTGGAATTGTTGGTTGTGTTGTATCAACTTTTAGATACAAGTTTGTATCTGTTGTAATAGAATTTGTTCCGTCATACAATTTTGGTTTTGCGCCTGTTGTTGCATTAGAGATAAACTCTGTATCTTCTGCATCAACAACTTTAAAGTACAATGGTTTTTCACCATCATCATTTATTACATATTGCCATGAACCGTTTCTAAATAGATTACTTCCCCAGTTTGTACCATCTGTACTTACGTACAATCCTTGAACAGTTCCATCATCATCTGTTACAGAACCAAATAAATATTTCTGTTTATGCCATACAGGAGTACCTCTCGTCATTCCATCAATAACTAAGTTACTCAAGTTGATAATTGGTCTATCTGTATCTTGGTCTACATACACTTCAATTTCGGCAGAACCTACGTTTTGTGCTGTATCTGTAACTTCTACTTTTAGAGTAATCTTATCGTCTTTTGTAGGAGCACGTCCATCTATTACAAATGCAGTAGCTGTATTTATTTCTAAACTCCAGCTTGTAGAAGTTCCACTTACACCTGAAATTTCTGTAAATGTTGTATCATCTGTTGTTTCTGTATCAGCATAATCTACTTTGTATGATACTTTTACAGGTTTTTCAGTTTCCGACATTGTTGGAATTCCATAATTATCTGATGCTGTTCCTGTAAGAGTAATTATTCCGTTTATTTGAGTTGTATCTTCTGTATTAGGGGCTGCATCAATTAAGTCTGCAATTTTTACAGTTGGATCATCACCATCTACAGTAACAGTAAATATTGTGTCTTCTGTTGTATTACCAGCATTATCTGTTACTTTTACAACAACTCCGCCTCCAGAAAGTTTGTCTTTTGAAATTGTTAGACTATATACGTTGTTTGTTCCTGTTGTTGCAGAAATATCTGTAATAGTGTTACTACCAACTTTTACGATTTCTACTTTAGCAATTCCAGAATTATATGAAGTAGCATTTCCATCTACGGCTGTAATTTTTACAGGAATTTCATTATCTCCATTTACTAATTTTGTTCCTGTAATATCTGAAGTAGGTTTTTCTGGTGCTATTGTATCAATTCTTACAGTATTTAATTCTGAATTTGATACATTTCCTGCGTTGTCTTCTACTTTTATGTAAATAGAACCCAAACCTTGCCAATCACAAGTTACAGAAGCATTTCCTGTATTTGTACCCTTATCAAATACTAATTCAGTATAATTTTTATCATCTGTTTTATCTGTTGAATATGATACAGATTTTATTCCTGAACCTGCACTATCATTTGCAGGCACTATTATAGGAATCTGTTTGTTATTGTATACAACAATATCAGTTTTTCCATCCTCACCCTTATAAGTGTGCTTATTTGTTTTAATTTTATTTTCGTCAACTTTTACATTACCAATAGTAGGAGCAGCTTTATCTACTGTTATATCAATAGTTTGAATAGATTCTTTTCCTACTTTATCCTTAGCAATAATTTGTACTTTATAGTTTCCATCTGGTAACTCTTCATCTGTTCCTACTGTGCCAGATGCCAGTACATCAATTACTTGTGTTAAGTTATTATTTGTAGGTTCTGTTGCTGTTGTTGCCGAAATTACTTTAGTATATGTTCTTGCAACATTAGTTAAATCTGATGCCGAAACAACTTTTACTACAACACTTGCAATTGTATCTAATCCGTAACTATCCCAAGCTTTTCCGCTTACTGTGATATTTTCGTTTGTTATTGTTTTGTCTACGCTAGCAATCACATGAGGAGCTTCTTTATCATATTCCACATTTACAGATGACTTAGATGTATTTCCTACTATATCTTGTACAGTTACTTCAATTGTATATTCGCCTTCTGTTGGTAATGTATTATTTGGAATTGTAACACTCCAATTTCCAGTAGCTGCAATTGTTAGCGGTCCTTTTTTTACGGGTGTACCATTTTGCTTAATTTCATAACTTCCGTTTGTTTTATCAATTCCACTACCTGTATCACTAGAAGTTCCTTCAATTTTTGTAAGTCCATTTATTACAGTTGCACCGTTTTCTTCTGCTGCAGGATTTGTAATTGTTACAGTTGGTCCCGAAGTATCTATCGTTACAGATTTTGTAGATGTTGTCACTTTTCCCATTTTGTCTTTTACACTTACTTCAATAGTGTAAGTTCCATCTGTAGGAATGTTATTTCCTGAACCAATTGTAATTGGAACATTCAAATTATCTGTATCCAAAGTTGCAGAAGTTGCATTTTGAATTTCTGTTGTAAGATCTGTTTTATTCTTTGACCAAGGTATACTTACTACGTAATTTGCATCACTTGTAGTTAAGTTTGGATTAAGAACAGAAACTTTTACTTCTTCAATACCATATGTATCATAAATTTTTCCTTTAACATAGAAAGTTTCTTTATAAATATTATTTGTTGAAGATGGACTAAGAGCAATTTCTTTTATTACTGGTGCAGATTTATCTACATCAAAGTTTCTACTTGCAACATCAGACTCGTTTCCAGCTTTATCCATTGCTTTTACATAAAGTGTATATTCTCCTTCTTTTATCTTACCATCTTCATTACCAATTGCTTTTGTAAAGCTCCAGTTTGTTCCTGTTGGGGAATTTATCCATACATCATTTTCTGTTGGAGCTACATTCTTTGCTTTGAGTAAATAACTGTAACTTGCAGGTCCAGATTTAGCATCTGTTACAGAACCTGTGAATACAAAACTTTCTCCAGATATTGCCGATGTTCCTTGATATGAAGTATCTGGATTTGAGATTTCTACTGTTGGTGCTTCAGTATCTATAACAACACTTATTGTTTTTTCTATAGATGATTTTCCTACTTTATCTATAGCTTTGATTTCAATTGTGTAGTTTCCATCGCTTAAACCATCTGTACCAACCACAATGTTCTGATTCCAGTTATCTGTGTCTGGTTTAGTTGTTGCTTCTGTTACACTTGGTTTGTATGTAGTTACTTGTGTTCCACTTTCATTTTTTACAACAATTTCTACACTTTCACTTTCTTTCAAGCCATAACTATCCCACACTTTTCCGCTTAAAGTAATATTACTTCCTGATGTTATACTACTTGCGTTGCTCATTTCTAATTGTGGAGCAGCTTTATCGTATATTATATCTAGTGTTTCTTTTGCTGTGTGAGCATCATTACCTACTAAATCGCTTACCGTTACTTCTATTGTGTATTCACCGTCAGCTTTTCCACTTAGTAAGTCATTTTCAATATTTGCACTCCAATCTCCATTTGCTTGAATTGATAATGTACCATCCGCAATTTCTGTAGTTCCTTGTTTTACTACATATTTTCCGCTATTTGTTTTTATACCACTTCCGGCATCACTTGCAGTACCATTTATGAATGTCAATGAATTAATTAGATTTTCATGTCCATTTAAAGTTCCGTAAGGTGCTATTTGTACTGTTGGAGCATCTCTATCTACAGTTACATTTTTTGTTACAACAGTTTCTTTGCCAACCTTATCTTTTACACTTACTTTTACTACATATTTTCCATCCGCAGTTATTCTTCCATTTTCTCCTACAGAAATTTCTGCATCTAAATTGTTTGATTCAGGTGCTGAATTTGCTGTAATTCCTGTTATATTCCAACTTTCACCCACAGGACTATTATCACTAGCTTTTAAGATAGAAATTGTTACCGTATCAACTCCATGTGTATCATGAATCTTTCCTACCACAGTAAAGTTTGCATCATATGTATTAGTTCCATTACTTGGACTTAATGCTATATCACTCACAACAGGATTTGCAGTATCAATATCAAAGTTTCTACTTGCAACAGTAGACTCGTTTCCAGCTTTATCTGTTGCTTTTACATAAAGTGTATATTTTCCTTCTGCAAGTTGATTTTGAGCGTTTCCTATTTCTTTTGCAAAACTCCAGTTTGTTGAACCTGAATTTGTTTTTATCCAAGTATCAGAACTTTGTACAGGATTACCTTGTGTTTTTATTACATAACTATAACTTTCAACACCAGACTGACCATCGCCATCATCTGTTGCTGTTCCTTTGAACAAACAACTAGTTCCAGATATAGAATTTAAACCTACATCTGTAGCAAGTGGAGTTGTAATTCCTACAACTGGCGCAGATTTATCAATTGAAACTGTTGTAGAAACTGTCGTTTTTTTGCCAGCCTTATCTGTTATAACCAAATTATATTCGTAAGCACCAGTTTGAACTTCTTCATTTGCGTTTCTCCATGGCAATCCCGATACAGTTTTTACAGTTCCTGCAGATATATCTAAAGTTTGTTCTTGTTCATTTCCACCTTTTTTCTGAATAAGTTTCATTGAACTTACCCCGTAAGAATCTGTGCCTTCTAAAATCAAACTAAATTCTCCACCTTCAAAGAATGGACTATTTGTTTTATCACTTCCAGACCTATCTTTGATTTTTCCTACAGGATAAGCTTTATCAAATATAAATGTTTTTTCACAACTACTACTTACATTTCCTGCATTATCAGTTGCTTTTACATAGAGAGTTTTTTGTCCTTCTGTTTCAAACTGAGCTTCTTCTGCAAAAATACTTCTATAAGACCAAGAATCTGTACCTACAGCTTGTTGCCAGTTTTGATTATCAAATGAAATTTCTACCTTTTTAACTTCACTACCATTTTCATCACTGGCAGTTCCTTTAAAGTTGAAGTTTGTACCTTCTGTTTGAAGTGTTGTAGGCATATCTTCATCTTTCACAGATACTGTTGGAGCAATTGTATCTATTTGAACAGATTTTGTTACAACCGGATTTGATATTTTTCCAACTTTATCTATAGCCTTAATTTCTATTGTATATATTCCATCTGTTAAGGCTGATTCATACCCAGCTTGTCCTGCTGTACCAGACGCAGCAAGTTTAATTTTTTGCGTCCAGTTATCACTTTCTGGCTCACTTGTTGCAACTGTTACTGCTGGAGTATATGTTCTTTTTACTGTACCTGTTGAATCTTTTACAACTATTTGTACACTTCCACTTTCTTTCAAGCCATAGCTATCCCATGCTTTTCCACCAAGTTGAATGTCAGTTTTTGTTACTAAACTGTTTCCATTTGGACTTGTCACTTTCAACTGTGGAACTGCTTTATCATATATTACTGTACGTTTTGCTGTTGCATAATGATCTACTTTATCTTTTATTGTTACAGAGATTTCATAAGGTCCTTCTTGTCTTGATTCTGACTCAAATACATCATTTGGAATTCTTGCATTCCAATTTCCATTACTTTCGTTAATCTCTAAAGTTCCACCATAAACAAAATTTCCCTGTTTTATTACATATGTTCCACCTGATGAAGAAACTCCACTTCCTGTATCACTTGCAGTTCCTGAAATTAATGTCAATGATTCAATTTCATTATTTTCACCATGTGATGTAATATTTACTGTTGGCATATCTCTGTCTATTGTAATCTGATAAGTATCTTCACTTGTTTTTCCTACTTTATCTGTAGTTGTTACTACTACAATATACGAACCGTCTGTTTTAATTACACCTTCGTTTCCTACTGATATTTCTTGCAATAAGTTGTTTTCTGTTGGCACTGATGTTGCTGTAATATTTGTTACTGATGCATATGTATGTACAACTGCATTTGTTTTTGCGTTCTTTATTTTTACATCTACTTTTTCTACACCATGTGTATCATAGATTTTTCCAACTATGCTAAATGTATCATCATAGATACCATTTTCTTTGATTGGATCTAATGATAACGATTGTACTGGTTTTGCCTTATCTACATCAAAGTTTCTACTTACATAAGGAGATTCATTTCCTGCTTTATCTTTTGCTTTTACATAAAGTGTATACTTTCCTTCATTTAATTGACCGTCTGCATTACCTATTGCCTTTGTAAATGTCCAGTTTGTTCCTGTTGTAGAATTTTTCCATACATCATTTTCTGTTGGAGCTACATTCTTTGCTTTGAGTAAATAACTGTAACTATCAACTCCAGATTCATAAATTCCATTTTCTGTTGCTGTTCCTGTAAATACATATTCGTTATTTGAAATTGCCGATATTCCTTCATATGAACTATCTGGTGTTTTTATTTCAACTACAGGAGCACTCTTATCTACTACAACTGTTGCTTTTACTGTTGTCTCTTTTCCTGCTTTATCAATAACTGTTAATGTATAATCATATTTTCCTGTTGTAACAGGTTCATTATCGTTGCGCAATGGTAAGTTTTCTATCTTATTACTTATTTCTGCTCCAGAAACTATTCTTTCTACAGTTTTTTCTCCATTTTCTGTCACTTGTTTAAGTATAAGTTTACTTACTTGATATGAATCCTTACCTTCTACTATCAAGCTAAATTTATCTGCTTCAAACACACTACTTTCTGTAATTTCTTTACCAGAAGATGTTTTGATTTTTCCTTCAGGGCGTGCTCTATCAAATACGAAATTTTTTGTTTTTATAACACTTACATTTCCCGCCCCATCAATTGCTCTTATAGAAACTGTTTTTTCACCATCACTTTCAAAAGCACTTTCTTCTGCAAAAATACATGTATATGTCCACAAAACTGTACCTACAGCTTCTTTCCATGTATTTCCATTATCAAAAGAGATTTCTATCTTTTCAATTCCTGTTCCTTCATCGCTTGCTCTTCCCTCAAACTTAAAGTTTGACCCTTCTGTTTTATCTACGCCAGGAACTGTATAATCATCTACTGTTGGTATTACTGTATCTATTACTAAATCTTTTTTGATTATTGTTGAGTCTTTTTCTACTTTATCTACAGCCTTAATTTCTATTGTGTAACTTCCATCACTCAAGCCATCTTTACCTACAACAATATCTTGCGTCCAGTTATCACCTTCTGGCTCACTTGTTGCAACTGTTACTGCTGGAGTATATGTTCTTTTTACTGCACCTGTTGATGAATCTTTTACAACTATTTGTACACTTCCACTTTCTTTCAAGCCATAGCTATCCCATGCTTTTCCACCAAGTTGAATGTCAGTTTTTGTTACTAAACTGTTTCCATTTGGATTTGTCACTTTCAACTGTGGAACTGCTTTATCATATATTACTGTACGTTTTGCTGTTGCAGAATGATTTACTTTATCTTTTATTGTTACAGAGATTTCATAAGGTCCTTCTGCTTGTAATGTATTTTCTAAATCATTTGCAATCCATGTTCCGTTTTGTTGCATTGTTAATTCAGCATTTATAACTTCATCAGCATTGTATTTGATTACATAACGTCCACTTGATGTATCTACACCACTTGCAGCATCGCTCGCTGCACCTTCAATTTTTGTTAGTTCACTAATTACATTACCATCCCCAATTGATGAAATTTCTACAGTTGGAGCTTCTCTATCAACCATGATAGAATATTCGTTTTCTGTTACTTTTCCTACTTTATCTGTAGTTGTTACTTCTACAATATACGAACCATCTGTTTTAATTGCACCTTCGCTTCCTATTGATATTTCTTGCAATAAGTTGTTTTCTGTTGGCTCCGATGTTGCTGTAATATTTGTCACTGATGCATATGTATGTACAACTTCATTTGTTTTTGCGTTCAATATTTTTACATCTACTTTTTCTACACCATGTGTATCATAGATTTTTCCAACTATGCTAAATGTATCAGTCTCATCATAGATATTATTTTCTTTGACTGGATTTAATGATAACGATTGTACTGGCGCTGCTTTATCTACATCAAAATCTACAGATACATAATCAGCAGCTAAAGTTTCATTTCCTGCTTTATCTTTTGCTTTTACATATAAAGTCCAACTACCTTCTTTTAGTTCTTTATCATTTCCTATTTTTTTAATAAAACTCCAGTTTGTTGCAGAAGACGCTACTGTTATCCAATTAACATCATTTAATTCCGGTTTAGCAGAACCTCTTGGTTTTATTACATAACTATAACTTGCAACACCAGATTCTTCAGGATCTTCTTCTGTTGTTCCTGCAAATGTAAATTCATCTCTGTCAATTGCTGCTGTTTTTAAGTATGAATTATCAGGGTTTTTAATAGTAATTCTTGGAGCAGCTTTATCAATTAAAACATTAACTTTTGTTTCTGATTTTTTTCCTGCCTTATCTGTTGCTGTTAAAGTATAAACATATTTACCAGATTGAATTTCTGCATTTTCTTCACGCCAAGGAAGATTTTCTACAGTCCAACTTCCATCCGTAGTAGGTGTTAAAACTTTTTCTATTTCTTCTCCATCTTTATTTTGAGCAAGTGATAAAGTTGCAATTCCATATCCATCAAAAGAACTTCCGCTTAAAGAGAAAGCCTCTTGAATATCAATGCTAGCACCAGAAATTGTATTTCCATTATATTTTTCAATTGCCACTGTTGGAGCTGCTTTATCAAATACAAAATCTTTAGTTTCAATTTCACTGTAGTTTCCTGCTGTATCAGAAACTCTAACCTTTAGAGTTTTTTCGCCTTCTGTTTTAAATGCACTTTCCTCAACAAAAATACTTGTATGAGACCAGTTATTTGTTCCTATTGCTTCCTGCCATGTTTTTCCATCATCAAATGAAAGTTCTACTTTTTCAACAACAGAACCTTCATCACTTGCAGTTCCTTTAAATCTAAAGTTATCACCTTCTGTAGCTTCTTTTGAAGGCATATCTGCAATTGTTACTACTGGAGCAACCTTATCTACTTTAAATGGAACTTCAACTTCTGTGAATAATCCCCATTGGTCAATGATTTTATATCTAACAATTGAAATGTCATCTTTTTTAGGAACAAAACTGTGAGTCCATTTTTTCCAAGAACCATCATTACTAACATCTACTATTGTAGTAGAAGAATAATTCCCTTCAGCATCCAAAATTTCAATCTTAAAAGGATCTGCGCCTTCAGAAATTCCTGTTACAGTTATCTGATTTTGAGTTCCTTCTTTTACATTTGTTCTATCAGTAAAATATTCTGGTGTAACTGAACATTCTACTTTTGGATTAGTTCCTGTTACTTGAACCCAAACTTCTTGAGTTTTTTCCACACCAAATTTGTCTTTTACAGTAACTTCAACACCATTTCTTCCACTTTGAGTTGGCAATGTATATGTTACTAACGATTCTAATGGATATCCATTAACTTTAAATTCCTGTTTTGAATCATCTTTGCCTATAATTTTTACGATTACAGTATCAATTCCATCATCATCTGAACATTTAACGACAATAGATCCGCCAGAAGAGAAAATATTATCCTTGTATCCAGCTGCAATTGAATCCTGCAATGCTTTTTCTGAGTTTATGTCTTTTTTCCAAGTATCATCATTTGGATCTACATTTGGAATATCTGTACTTTGATTAACAAAATATGTTTCTTGAGCTTCAAAACTATTTCCAGCTTTATCTTCTGAATAAATTTTGATTACAACATCTCTTTCATCTGTTAATTTTGTAGTATCAACATTTACAGTAAAGTTCGATGGAGTTTGAATTTGTCCAGAAAGTTTTTCTACATCATCTTGATAAACAAAATATTTTAAATTTTCAGAAAGTCCTGTAAATAAATCTGTAATAGAACCTTTTACTTCTGCATTTTTATTCAAATTATTCTTTTCATTTTTTACAACAATAGGAGTTACAGATTGAATTAAAATTTCTGGAGAATCTATATCATAAGAAACAGTTTTTTCTTTTACAGTTTCTTTTCCATCCATTTCTGCAACTATTGAAATTACATATTCTTTACTTTCTGCTTGGTCAAAATCAGTTGCTGGAATTTCGTATTCAAAAGAACTTGTATTTGATAAATCATCATTTCCTGTAATTATTAAATCTGCTTTTTCAAGAGTTTTTACAACTTTTCCATCAACACAAATATCGATAGTAGGATTTCCCATTTCTGTTACAGAGAATCCTTTTACTTTTAATTTTGAATCTTTTTTAAGATATGTTGTATTTGCAACAGGTTCTTCTAATGTTAATGAAGGAGCAGAATCCTTTGGTGCAAAATAGAAACCATAGTCTTTGTTGAAATTGCTTACAATTGATTTATTTGTATCATAACCTTCCACACAAATTAAATAATTTCTACCAACCATCATTCCTGTTTTTGATGGAATTAACTCAATAGATTTGAATGTATAACTTTTTGATTTTTCAACACCCATTTGAGTTTCTAATGCTAATTTTCTTATGTTTAATTCTTCTTCAGTTAGTTTTACTTCAGCACCATCTTTATCAATTTCTGGTTTTACAAGCCAAATTGGAGTAGCACCTTCATTTATTTTACCATTTTTGTCACATTCAATAACATAAACACCCAAACTTTTTCCTGGAATATAAGTTCCGTCTAATCCAGAATTTACTTTAATTGTAATACTAGATCCTCTTGTTAACTTATAATCTTCGCCTTCAAAATCTGTTCCATCTTTTTTTAATGGAGCATTAAAGTTTGTTACTTCAAAGCTTGGATTATTTGCAGGGTTTAAAGAGAATTGTCCTACTTCTATTTTGTTTTCGTTTAATAATTTTTTAACATCGTTTTCTGTAATAGATTCATCAATCTGTCTTCCAGTTGAATCAAATGTTCCATTAATCATTTTGTATAAATCTGTTGCAGAATATGATGCTCTGATTACTTCTTCAAATTCAGATTCCAAATAATATGTAGAAATTTCATTTCCAATATTGTCAGTTGGTAAAATATCTGATTCTGAAGCAGGATATCTTTTACTTTCGTCTCTTGCTATAATTTTACAATATAATCTTCTATCTTCGTTTTTATCTTGACTGATTTTTCCGTATACTTTTTCATATTCTTCTATTGCTGTTTTTGCATCTAATACAGTTAAACCAATACTTCTGTTTACATTTTTTAAAGTTTTTGTTAAGAGAGGAGTTTCTTCGTTTTTTTCATCAAAAATTTGAATTTCTATATCGAATTTGTTATCGTCATGGGCTCTTCCTTCAATTTTAAATTCTTGACCAAATACATCAAAAGCTTCTGAACCCTTTTTACTTTCAGGACGTGATAAGATAATGACTGGAGCCGTGTTATCAATTATATAAGTTGCGGACGTTTGCGTACTATGCCCATACGTATCTGTAATTGTAATATTTGCAGCATAATTTCCGTCTTTTATGCCTTCAGCTAAAGTATCAACAACAAAAGTATAAGAATCTTTTGAATAAGTTGCATCGTAAATTTTTGAATCACCTGTTTCAAGATTCTCCAGATTCAATTTAATGGATTTGATTTGTCCATCATCTGAATAAACACCTTTTATGGCAAATTTATCGCGTATAACAGCACCTACGTTTGGTGACGTAATACTGATTACAGGAGACTCTGTATCAATCGCTTCTCCCAAACCAATGTTGTTACACGATACCGCAAACAAACTAACGATAAATCCAATAATTAGTAAAACTTTTCTTTTCATAATACAACCCATCAATATAAAAATTCAATTTTTGAGACGGCAGATTATGAAAAGCTAGTAAGAAAAATTCCACCTCTCTACTTTACTTTTCGGCTTCTTAAACGTATTTCTTTAATATTAGTTTGAATATTTTTATTCGTCAAACAAAAAAAGGTCTGACTTTATAAAAAAGCCAGACCTTTTTTCCTAGTTAGATTTTAGATTATTTGAAAATATATGTAATATATTCTTTAAATCCTTGGTACCAAACTGGGAAGTCATGTGTTCCACCAGGAACTTCTACGTAAGTAAATCTTTCTTTTCCTTTTTCTCCAAGTTTGTCCCATCCGTTTGTTTCGATGTAATCTACAACACCTCTAACTCCATTAATTACTAAATCATCTGCGTCACCACAAATCATATACAAGTAATTAATGTCTAAGTCTGGGAATGCTGCTTCAACACTTGGAATATATTCCTCTGCAGAATTAAAGATTGCTGCAGAGAATGCACCAAAGTAGCTGATTAAGTCAAGTGATTGTCCAATACCAATGTTCATTGTTTGTCCACCACCCATAGAAAGACCAGCGAGAGCAACGTTATCACGACCATCTTTTACATTGTAGTTTGCACGGATGTATGGAAGTAAATCATTTCTTAATTCACCACCAAATGCATTAAATCCATTGATATCAAATCCACCACCATTTGGTCCCCAATTTGAACTTGCTACACCTGTTACACATACAAGAATGAATTTTTCAGCCTCTCCGTTTGCCATTCTTCTATCCATAAAACCTTTGATTTTTCCACCATCACCTTTATTTGAAAGTCCCCATGTGTTTTCGTTCTGACCAAATCCGTGGAGCAAGATGAATACTGGATATTTTGTATCTTTATCATTTGCATCATAACCAGCTGGCAAATATACCCAACCGTGTTTTTCATATTTTGGAGCATTTTCTGCTACAGTATAATCTTGTGTTGGATAATATATTGACTGAACTGTACCTTTTTTACTCTCAGGTAATCTTGGAACAGGAACATCTGCAGGAGCTTTCTTTTTTGCAATAAACTTTACACGATTTAATTTTACTTTCAATTGATCGCCGTCAGAGTTTCCTCTTTGATAATCGTTAAATTTCAGTGCAAAACCTTTTAATGCATCAAAATCACAACTACTAATTACTTTATTTGCAAACTCTGCAGGAATTTTAATAGTATGTGTTAAAGGACCAGAAACTGCATCTGAATCAAAATATTCAAGATCTTCATAACCACCAAAAATTCCTGTAGAATCCCATGTAAGCATTCTCAAACAGAAACCAGGATTTTGAGCACCTTCTGCCCATTTCCCTTCAACAGCGCCGTATTCAATATCTAGTTCAATAGATTCATAATTTGCAATATTTATTTCAGTTTTTCCTTCATTCATATAGAACGAAACACCGCCACCACCACCACCTGCAGCTGTAGCAATCCATTCAACCGAACCATCTTCATTTACTTTAATGCCATCTGCTGCAGAACCTTCTTTATATATTGTAAATGCTTCCCCATCCACACCTAATACAAAATCTTCTGCATATGGACCACCATCATTACAAGAAGTAAACATTGTTGTTGATATAATCAACAACAATCCAAAAAGACTAATTAGTTTTTTCATTTTTTCCTCCTAAACTAACTTTTTCATAAAACTGATATTAAACGTTTTAGTTTAACGTTTAACAAAATTGTAAAAGCGTATTATTTATCTGTCAAACAAAATAATGTTATATTAAACAAAAATAGTAAAAAACCCCTATATTGATTTGAATTTGTATTTATTTTTCAAAGATTATCCACACTAAAAAAAACGTGGTAACTTTTGTAATTACCACGTTTTTTTTAATTTTAGTTTAAATCAAATTTTTATTATTCTTAATTATGAATTTCTTTTTGCAGCTCTTGAACTTTTTCTAGCGGAAGACCTGTTCCTTGTGAAATTTGTTCAAGAGAAAGACCCATTTTGAGAAAGTTTTTTGCAGTTTCAATTGCTTTTTGTTCAGCACCTTGTTGTAGCCCTTCTTGAAGTCCTTGTTCGATTCCTTCTTCTTTACCTAATCTAAAAGCTTCTCTACGTTGAACTTTTATATCTGTTTCATAACTGTATTCTGCAATTAACATATTTCGAACTTCCTTAGACTTTCTTTTTAAGTAATCACCCAAAATCCCACCATTTATTGCTTTTGACAAAGCATCTTCTAATGGTGCTTTAGGGTCTTTGCTTTTTGTTTCTCTTATTAACTCTATCAACGTAGAATATTCTTGTAATGCTCTACATTGTTTTAATATCGGATTTTCCTTATCAATATTAATATTTATTACTTTTACCAAAATTTCAAGGGAAATTTTCTTATCTGTAGTATATTTTTCTTCTGGAATTAAAAACGCATCTGATAATCGTAATTCTTTTTCTACTGGATATTCCTCTGTTCCGTTATAAAATACATAGAATTCAGGATAAGGAATTTTTATCATCTTTTTTTCATATCTATCTTCCGACGGAACTAGTTGTTCATAAATTCTAGAAACATATTCAAGCAAACGTAAGGGCATATTTTCGTTAATGGTAGATTGATGTTCTACTAAAACTACAAGTCTATTATCAACTAAAAATGCAATGTCATTTGAAAGAGCCATATACAAAATGTTTTCGATATTTACTTCTCGTAAATCTGTGTGTTCTAAATCTAATTTTGTTTGATGTAACGCGTTGTACAACGAGATAAAATTCTCTTTTCCGACTTTTTTGTCTTTGCAAAATAAGTCGATAAACAATGAATCTTTATGATTCCGATTTTCCATAAAATAAATCCTCTCTTTTGAAATATTTTTTGATAACTCTGCATTCAGAATTATCTTTCCTATAGTTAATATTTCCAAAAAAGATTTTTTCGGACCACTTTGATCGAAAAAAGTTATTTTTTTTTGTAAAAAATGCCACGCGGATTCGAAATTACCAACGTAATTTCTGAAGGGATGGACTAATAAAAAAAGACGTGGCAACTTTGTAATTACCACGTCTTTTTTACAAAACTCGCAGGAAAATTCTAAATTCTTAATTTTGAATTCTGCATTCTTTTTCTAGTTCTTGAACTTTTTCAAGCGGAAGAGAAGTTGCCTGTGAGATTTGTTCAAGAGTAAGATTCATTTTAAGTAAGTTTTTTGCAGTTTCGATTTTTGTTTGTTCTGCACCTTGTTCTATACCTTCTTGCAAAGCGATTCTTCTAATATCGCTATCATGTATATTCATACTTAAATATATACTCCGTAAGTCTTTATTATTTTTTGCTTTTTCTACAAAAGTATTTAGTCGGTTTGTAA
>JAEIGA010007340.1_pt1 | contig 16756 bp, 12 predicted proteins | sample 9270691 | NCBI WGS metagenome assembly JAEIGA01 (sample SAMN17057246, study PRJNA624740) | gut metagenome | biome: biome; isolation source: fecal sample | host: Bos grunniens | place: China: Xizang | collected 2019
CTATGGTTTGAGGATGGGCGGATTTATATTTGCACAGATGAGAAGCAAGTTTTAAGTCGCCCACTAGAAGCTTTTCCGTCATTGAAAGATGCCACAGAACAGGAAAAGCAAGATTTTAAAATTGACCGTTTGGGTGATGCTGTACGTTGGGATAGCATAGATGAGGATATACATATAAGCAGCTTTTATGAGACAGTTGAGCCTGATTATGATAATGAGATTGCAGAAATATTCAGGCGTTTTCCTCAATTGAATGTATCGGAGGTTGCCAAGTCTATAGGTATTCACAAGAGTTTGCTCTCCAAGTATATATATGGAGTAAAGAATCCAAGTTTGCAAAGGAAGATGCAGATAAAGGAGGCTTTGAGAACTTTGGGGCAACAATTGATTGCTGTGTGATTTTGCGCCTTATAGCCGCCACAATAACAATATGAGGGCTGTAGTATATACTACGCCCTCATAATTGCAGATTTATATCAGGTAATGTTGCCACTGTTTCTGGAAACATTACCGTTTTTGGGTAATCATACCCTCTATCAGGTTCTGTTGTTGAAATATTATCTCCGGTCCTGATATTGATATATTCTCTTCGGTTATTGATATATTCTGTCCTATTGTCGGTTACTCTTCTACAAGTTCATATCCTAAATCAATTCCTTTTTCTGTGGCAGGACGGCCATATTTCATCCATTTAGGCATAGGGGCACCTTTGAGGTAATGGTCAAAGAATTGTGCAAGGCGGATACTCAAGTCTTTTGCATTTTTTCTCTGCTCAAGGTTGTGCTCCTCATCATTGTATTGCAACAGCCATGCAGTTTTGCCCCAACGGCGCAATGCGGTGAAGAATTCAATGCCCTGGTACCATGGAACTGCTCCATCTTTGTCATTATGCATAATGAGTACTGGTGTTTTTACATTGGGAACAAAGAATATAGGGGAGTTCTCAATATAAAGGGAAAAACCGCTCCAAAGGTCTTTGCCTATACGGCTTTGGCCATGTTCATACTGGATCTGACGGGTAATTCCACTGCCCCAGCGTATGCCGCCGTATGCACTTGTCATATTTGCAACCGGCGCGCCGGAACCTGCGGCCTTGAATTTGTCTGTTTGGGTAATCATATATGCAACCTGGTAACCGCCCCAACTTTGGCCCTGGATAGCCATATTCTCGCCGTCAATCCAAGGGTAGGTTTTCTCAAGCATTTCAATACCAGGCATAATTGAACGCATTGCGCTCTGGCCTGGATACCCCTCGTTGAAGTAGATGTCCGGCACAAATACCACATAACCGTTACTTACAAAATAAGGGATGTTGATGGTTGAACTGCTTGGCGCAGGGAATCTTGGGTTGAAAAGTTTGTCGCTATACTTCTCGTAGAAGTAGACCAATACAGGGTATTTCTTTGTGGTGTCAAGATTCTCAGGCTTATAAAGCAGACCCTCGCAATAGATGTCGTCTGCAGTCTGCCAGTTTACAAGTTCAACAGTACCCCAGTTATACTCCCTTTGTTGAGGGTTTATATCTGAGAGTTGTTTTTGTGTCTTGAAGTTGTCATATGTCACAAATGCGTTGTTACCCTCTTCGTAGTTTCCTCTTGCATAAACAAATGCTTCCTTTTTACCTTTGCCGGCTTTTGAATATGCAAAGTTTGAGAATACGTAAGGGCCCTCAACCAATTTGGTTGTAACAGCCCTCTTTTTAGATAGGTCCTTCACTGCAAGACCGCTCTTTTTGGTCTTGAAGTTGAATGTAGTGAAGAAGAGAGCCTCACCTTTTTTAATAACAGCCGTAGGTCTGCCAACTGCCTGTGGCCTTTCAGGATCCTCAATAAGGCTGACCATAGAGAGGCGGGTATTATTGTTTCGGCCATAGTTGTCGGTAAATGTTTTTGGAGACTCAATGCCGTTAGGGTCAAATATCCAGTAGTCATATTTGTCGCCAATTACAAAAGCGCTGTTGTCTTCAAACCAGATTGCCTGGCCGGCAGGTGAAGCAAGATTTGGAGTATCGTGCTCCTCATCGTGGAATGCTACGCCCAAAGACTCTGTAAGGTTCTTGAATTCACCTGTAGCAATAGTGTACTGGAACCAGTGCCTTGAATTTTTGTCATAGATTATGACCCACTTGCCGTTGGGCGATGTGCTGGTTGCACCAAAACAAACCTTCTCCATAACAAGTTTTCTTGAGCCGTCATTTACATTCACAAGATAAATGTCGGTCAACCTGTTGGCATTCCATTGTGATTCAATTCTATATGGCTTGTCATTTCCAACAAGTACAAAGTCTGCCATCTGTTTGTTGTAAACAACCACATTAGGAACATCAAGGTCTCCAAGTTGTACAAATTTGCCGTTGTCAAGGTTTATATAGGCAGTATAGGTTTTTTTAAGATCTTTTGATCTCCTTAAAAGTTGGACTGGCTGAAGATAATCATCATGCCAGGACCAGATGTCAAGTTGAGGTTGCTCAAATTCAACCAAAGTGGTATCTTTTTCACGTGGTTGTGGAGATGTTCCAAAGAAAAGCCTCTTGCCGTTTTCACTGAAACTCAAAGATGAATTCTCACTTACAATCCAACCCTTCTGCAGCCCCTCAATTTTATTGTCAGCAACTTTCTTTAATGCTCCCGACACGAGGTTGTAATGCCAGAGGCCAATCTCTTTTTTTGCACTTTTTGAAGTGTCGGTGTTGGCAAAGAATGCCAAAGTGTTCACTTTGCTGAACTCCGGCAATTTTATTTTTGAACCTTTAGGCCCGCTGATAATCTCTTTGCTCTCTTTGGTGGCAATGTCATAAAGCATCAAAGCCGGTTTTGCAATTGAATCTTTTTTCCCTACCTCAAGAGTGTAGGCTATAAGATTGCCCTCTTTATTGAATTTGTATGAAGATACATTTTTAATGGTATCAACGTTACCTGTTGCAATATTTCTCAAATAGAGCTCCTTGGCAGCCTTTCCCTTTTTGGCAGCCTCCCCTTTTGGCGGGTTCATCTCAAAAGCAAAGATATTCAGGAATTTGTCGGGACAATTATATGATTTGAAATTTGCTATTTTTTCTATATTCCCCGACAATACATCTATAATTGCCAAGGTATCTTTTGGCATATCATCCTTTTTTGCCTTTTTGATTTTTGCATCTCTTGTTTGGCTGAAAAAGGGTTTGATTGTAGCAATGACTGTTCTGCAATCGTCACTGATTTTTGCACGGGATGCCCGTGGTATTTCAAATTTTTTACCTGTTCTGATGTTCTCAATAACGAGGGTAAGGTCACCTTCGCCAGGTGTGATGGTATACATCATGATATCTCCATTGTGTGGAACACTCAATGCTCTCAAAGTATTCCATGAATCATATACCGAGTGGTCCAGTGCAGGCTTCTGGGCATATGAGAGTGCTGCTGTTAAAATCAGCGCCAATATTAAAGACAATCTCTTCATAACAGTTTATTTAAATTAAAATTTGCCATAAATAAATAACGGTTGTAAAAATACATTATACTTGTGAGTTTGCAAATAGTAAGCATATATTCAAATCCAAGTTATTGGTTATTTTTGCACTTTCTTTTAGAATATATTTGTTCAGATGACAGCACAAATAACAAATAGGGAGATTTGGTGTATAGCGTTGCCGATTATGTTGGGGAATATGGCCCAGACCATAATCAACTTTACCGATACGGCATTTTTGGGGCATCTTGGCGTGGTGGCGTTGGGTGCATCTATGCTTGCCGGACTTTTTTATTTTGTTTTCACCACGGTGGCATCAGGTTTTGCAATAGGAATACAAATCATTGTGGCACGCCGTTTTGGAGAGAGAAATTTCGGCCGTATAGGTGTAATTTTCCAGTATGGGTCACTTTTTGTATTGCTTTTGGGCTTGATTCTGTTTTCAATATTGTATTTCTTCTCTGATACTCTTCTGCTATGGCTCATTGATTCTCCAAACATTTATGATGCCTCCATCGAATATATAAAATACCGCCGGTATGGAATTGCATTTGTCTGTTTCAACTTCCTCTACAGGGCTTTATATGTAGGAATATCCAACACAAAAGTTATTACCTACTCCACTATAATCATGGCTATTGTAAATATATTGCTGGATTATTGCCTGATATTTGGCAATTTGGGGTTCCCTCAGATGGGCATATCTGGTGCTGCTGTAGCATCTTTTTGTGCAGAAGTATCGGCTTTCGCATTTTTTACGGTATACAGTTATGTTACAATGAGGAAAAAGGAGTTCGGGATGTTCAAAGTTCATAAGCCGGAATCTGAACTTATGGGGAGAATACTTAAAATATCCACCCCAACAATGGTGCAGAAACTCTTCTCTTTCAGTGTATGGTTCATCTTTTTTGTGCTTATAGAAAAGATGGGAGAGACTGCTACCGGAATCTCATCCGTAACAAGAAGTGTCTATATGATACTCATTACACCTTGTTTTGCATTTGCAACAACAACGAATACTTTAGTAAGCAGAATCATAGGAGAGGGGGAGACCGGGCAGGTCTTCCCGACAATCAACAAAGTATTGAAAAATTGTCTGTTGTGTACAATTCCTATTGTTATGATGGTGGCAATCTTTCCTGTGCAGATTGCAGGTATCTATACCGATGACCTCAATTTTGCCCACTTGGTTGTACCTGCAATAGTTGTGATATGTGGCGGAACAATTTTCCAATGTATAGGCAATGCCTATTTTGAGGCGGTTTCCGGTACTGGAAACACTACTGCCGCTTTGTATCTTGAAACCATTGTCCTGGTTTTTTATATACTTTTCATTATGGCGATGACTCGCCTTACAACAAGGGTGGAACTGGTCTGGACTGCAGAAATCCTATATGGTCTACTGCTGGGAATATTATGCTCCCTTTATATGAAATTTGCAAGTTGGCACAAGAAGAGAATTTGATCACTCTTGGTGAATGTAAATAACATTTGCTATCTTTGTGGGTGCAACGCATCGCGGATGTGTTGCACTTATGTTTTGGATGAAAGTGTCAAGCCTTGATGATGAACAGGGTATTTGTGAACCTCACACTTTCTTTGGTTCCCCAATTAAATGCTGTTTTGAGGTAATGGCGGAAATTTGAGTTATGGATAGAAATATTATGGAAACTGTACAGATTTATGAAGCTCCAATGGTGTCGGTTGTAGATGTTCAAGTTGAGAAAGGTTTTGCATTGTCGGGTGACAATGAAGGAATAGGTGAGGGACCGGGTTCTTGGTAAAAGAGATTTATAAGTTTATGAGAAGGATATTATTTGCAGTAGCTGCACTGGTTCTGTTCTTTGGATGCCAGAAAGAGGAGTATACCACCGAAAAGGCCGGCAGTGGGACTGATCTGTTTTGTTCTGTGGAGATGTTTGACGGAACAAGGACTTCCATGGATAATAATGGTAATGTGTTGTGGAGCAGTGGCGACCAGATTGTCGCTTTCTGCGGAAATACTCAGGCATTGAAATACCAGGTTCAGGAGAGTTATGTGGGCAAGTCCTCTGGAAAATTCAGTAAAGTGGAGGAATCTGGAGCGGCTGTATCTGTTCAGGATATAGACCACAATATATTGGTCTATCCATACTCGACTGATGTTGAGTGGGGCAAGGCGGATGGCAGTTCGCCAAGCAGTTCGTATGATATTGGAATTGTTTTGCCGCAGGAGCAGAAGTATGAGAAGAATTCATTTGCCAATGGAGCTTTTCCTATGGTGGCCGTCTCTTCTACCGGACACTTTTCTTTCAAGAATGTATGTGGTGGAATCAAATTGCAGCTTATGGGTAGTGGCAAGGTCAAATCCATCAAATTGACTGGCGGAAACAATGAGTTATTGTCGGGAGAGGCAACGGTTACGGTCTATGCCAATGGCAGTGATCCCAGAATTAATATGGCTGCCAACTCCCTTAAAACTGTTGTGTTGGATTGTGGTACAGGCGTGCAGCTTAGCGAAAAAACGCCAACAGAGTTTATAATTGCATTGCCTCCTGTTGAGTTTGCAAAGGGATTTACAATCACAGTCACCAATACCAATGGCATTGAGTATACAAAGAGTGCCAAAACTTCCAATAAAGTGGAGAGATCTTCGTTGCTTGTTATGCCGGAGATTGAGTGCGAATTTATAAGGGAAGAGATTTTTGATGAGTCAAAATGCCTAATATACAAGGTTAATGGAACTGGAGGATGGGATGCCACAAATGAGAATTATAGAAGTACCAATTCCTATATAAAAATGACTCCTTCAGGTTCTGTACTGGAGATGAAATTCCAATTGCAGGCGGTTGGCCAATATGATAGAGCATTTATTCTAAGTTCGGGTAATCAGAATAGTGATAATAGTTCAAAACTCTTTTTTACTGCTACTTATATGGGTATTGAAAATTCCCAAATCTATAGAACGTGGAAATGGGAGGAGTTGGGAGTCTCTCCCACAGATCTGATCAATTTAAGATTATCTACTAAGGATTATACCATAACAATAAATGGGAAGACGTTGTCGTGCGAAGGTTTGAAATTGTCTTGGACATATATATTTTCAGGTTATTTCAGAGAGTATGACGAGGGTGAATATCAGAAGTACTATTCTGTTCCGGAAGATTCAAAACTGTTTTATGTCAGGATGTATGATGCTGCCGGTAATTTAACCTATTTGGGGCATCCTTCAAAAGCTATTAATCCACAGATATTTATAACTGAGTATTGTTGGTATTCAATTGACAATAATGGTACTATAAGCTATCAATTTGCCCATGATGCAGCCAATCAAGGCGGATACGGAGGCAATTTTTAATTGAATAATTGCTCGTTTACTGAAACTTTGACTTATGAAAAAATCATTTAAAATTGTTGTAGCCAGTGTTGTGTTGGCATTTGTGATGGTCTCTTGTGGTGTTGTGTCGTTTACTGGCCGCAAACAGATTCTTCTTTTTTCTGACAGCGAGATTATGGCTTTGTCGGACCAGTCGTATGCGGAGTTCATGCAGTCGGCATCTGTTTCAACCAATGCCGCAGCTACTAAAAGACTGAAGGAGGTGGGTGCGAAAATGGTTTCGGCACTTGAGTCTTATCTTGAGTCCCATAGTCAGAAGAGTGTGCTTAACGGCCTTAAATGGGAATTTGTGCTTGTAAATTCGGCAGAGGTGAATGCTTTTTGTATGCCGTCGGGAAAAATTGTTTTTTATGAGGGGATATTGAAATATGCAGATACACCCGATTATATTGCCGTTGTAATGGGACATGAGATGGCTCATGCAATTGCCAAACATGGAAATGAGAGAATGAGCCAGCAGTCTCTTCTTGATCTTGTGGGAAGTGCAGCGAGTGAGGTTATTGGTGCAAAAAAGGGCGCAGTTGCCCAAAATCTTTTCAATATCGGATTTGGAATAGGCTCACAAGCCGGTCTCCTTTTGCCATATTCCAGACAGCATGAGTATGAGGCTGACAAGATTGGCATGTACATAATGGACATTGCCGGCTATGATGTGAATGCTGCACCGGCTTTCTGGAAAAAGATGACTGAGGGAAAGAGTTCATCGCAAAGTGATTTCTTCAGTACCCACCCAAGTGATGCAAAGAGAATTGCCGCATTGGAGGAGGCTATAAGGACAAAACCGGCCCTATAGCTAATTCATTACTCCTTCCCAGGCTGCTTTACGTAGAGTGAATTTGTAGTCATCCTGGTCATTTTCCCAGTACATAAGACCGTAGAATCCCTTGCCCAATGCCCATTTGGCTTTATATTCAATGCTGCGGGCGTTGTCGTAGTAGCAGTATTTGACTCCATTGCGGGTCACATAAGGGACACAAGCTTCGGAGTCCCAGTTGTCAATTACATATCCGGCACCAAGTTTAAGGATGGATTTGTAGGAAATTGCTCCCGGGCTTGACGAAAATGATACTCTGCCGTAAAAAGGTATGCCCAATACAAGTTTTGATGGGGTGGCTCCGGCAGTTATGTAGGCACTGTATGTCCTCTGTATATCCCAATATGCATAATTGCATCTAACTGCATTGTGCGGAGCGCCGTCGGCATCCAAATCATAGGTCATGAGATTCACATAGTCAACAACACTGTCCAAAGCCTTTATGTCAATATATCTGTAACCTCCATTCTTGATTGGCTGTTTGTCCATTACGTAGCCGGCATAGGTGAGCAGGTAATCATTGCCTAAAGTCTCACGCAGCTGCTTCATCATAAGTACGTGGTTGTTTACATCATTCAGTGGATCTATAGGCTGTCCGCTCCAATCCAGGCCGGGGAACTCCCAGTCAATGTCAATTCCGTCAATTCCATGCTTTTTGCAGAATTCAAGGCAATCCTTGGCAAAGGCCTCCCTGTTCTCCTTGCTTGCCGACAGTACCGAGAAACCGCCTCCCGGAGTATTGTCTGAATTTGAAATGGAGTTTGAGAAGGAGAGGAGTATCTTAAGGTTGGGATTCTGATTTTTAAGCGCAACAACACTGTTGAAACGGCTCTCGCTGCCCTTGACTTTGAAGGTTCTGTATTTTCCTCCACTTACATACAGCTCCGCAAAGGCGTAGTTTATATGTGTACAAAGTTTGGGATTCGGCAGGCTCTCTCCATAGTAGGTCACGTATGCAATAACAGCCCTGCCTTCAACGGCAGGAGAGGGTACGTATGGTGTTTCAGGCTCTTTATCACCCTCTGGTGTAATATCCATGGAGTCTTTGGAACAGCTTGCCCATAGCAAGGCCGCAAAAAATATGAAAATCAGTTTTTTCATCTTGAACAATATTTGTTATGCCCTGTGGGGGCTTTCCAGTAATCTTTCAATAAGTTTTATGTCCATTTTAACCTCACCCTGCATTAGAAAATCATTGCAGCGCATGATCATTGAATTGTATATCTTGTCGGCCTCCTCCTTATTATCATCCAGATAGTATGCCACTGCCCACAAGCTCCTCTCTTTAGAAGACATAACACTTTTGTAGGTGTCTATATATCTCTTCAATTCGTCGGTGTAAAGCTGTTGGGCCAGCTCTCTGCGGCCTGTTGCCAAAGAGGTGAACAGCAATTCTGAGGCAGTTTCATTGGCTATGAGTCCCATAAGTTCCTCTTTATGTGAGTATACCTGCTCCAGAAGATTATGGGCCTGTTCCATTCTCATATTTATGTCATCCCTCAAATCCATCAGGTAAGAGATCTTCATGAGCTCGACTGTGAGCGATATTGCATCTGAGTAGTCAAGATCTTCGGGAAGTGAGATTGTATTTTCATCTTCTCCATCTGCAATAAACCACTCCTTAGGCATCTGGACAGGTGTAAGACCTTCAACAATAAGAGCATTTGCCCTCAACTGCGTTACCATAGCACCTTTGGCTTTCGGGTTTTTGCCAAGTGAGAGCATATTGTGTCCGTCATTGCCGATTCCGTTGACTTTCATTGGAATCCCGTTTATTAGGGCAAGGAAGAGCCCTGTAAGGCCAAACAGCAGAAGAAATACCTTAAGCAGTGCAGCTGTAGAGCACGATATAAAGACAAATGCTATGCAACTTGCAATTATATTGGCCAATACGCCACCTGCGTTGTAAAGTGCGGTTGGAATATTTTCAAGTGCTCCCTGCGGCGGAGTGAGCAGGCATTGTCCTCCGGTGCCTGCTATCTTGAACTTTTTGATACAGAACTTGCCGTCAAGACGTATAAGTGTGAAATTGAATATTCTGAATGATACAAATTTGTATCCGGTTGCCAGGCCGCATACAAGATGTCCGCCTTCGTGCAGGATTATCTGTATGAAAATTGAAACAAAGAAACTGGCAATGGAGAAGAGAGCAACTCCAACAAACTCCATCAGATCGGTAGAGAGGAATTTGCCGATATACTCATCAAGTGTCATATCGGTAAAGATGAGTACTCCCGCCACTGCAAGGGCGAAACCTCCAAGTGCACTCAGTACAAATGCACCAACATACTTTAGAACTTTTTTCATTGTATCCCTGTAAATAAAATACAAAGATATTGTTTTTATCTTCCCGACAGCAATCCTGACTGTCGGGAAGATGGCTACTTTACAGCAGTTTAAGGATAAGATGGTTGGCCCTGTCAATATCTGCGGTGTCAAGAGAGGCAAGATAGATTTGTGTGGTGCTTTCGGAGTCATGCCCCATTCCTTCACTTATTACTGATATGGGAATATTGTTCCTCTTTGCAATGCTGGCCCATGAGTGGCGCGCAACATACATTGTCAGTGGAATCGGCAGACCGACAAGTGCTGCTATCTTTTTGAGGTTTTTGTTGGTATAGGAGAGGGAATTGAGGTACTGCATCCTCTCATCGGTATCGCTCCCTTTTATTATTGGCAGCAGGTACCCGGTATTGTTGCTGTATTTGTCGATTATCTCCTGCATGCACTCTTCCCATTTGATGAAGAGCTGCTGCCCGGTCTTCTTTCTCCTGTATGTGAGAATACCGTTTTTAAGATTGCTCTTCTTTAGGTAGGCCATGTCCACAAACGACATACCTCTGGTGTAGAAGCTGAACATAAATAGGTCTCTGGCCAGTTCAAGTGGTGGATTGGATGAAAAATCATATTCTTTAATGGCTTTGATCTCTTTTGCAGATATTGCCCTTTTAATAGTACGGTCAATGCCTGTATATACATGTTTGAAAGGACTCTTCTGTTCCATTATATTTTCATCTACTGCTCTGTTGTAGACAGCCCTCAGCACACGCATATAGAATGAAATTGTATTTAAAGATACCTCTCTTTCCTTAAGGTATGCCTCATATCGGAGCATAAGTTGGGAATCAATCATATCCAGACTTATATCGTTCTTACCCAGAAACTTGAGAAAACTCCTGAGAGTTGAGCTGTATGTTTCACTGGTCCTTTTCTTTCCGACCAGCTCCAGATGGTTGATATTTTCACACATGGTTTTTAGGAATGAGAGCCGGGTTATCTTGTTGTGGTATTCCAATACAATGTCATCTGCTGTATATTCAAGCCCGGATCCTTCAAGTTGTATGATAATTTCCCTTAACCTCTTTATCCCCTGGGTAATGCCTGCTCTTGTCTCCATTAATATTTGGGATCTGTCATTGTGTGCGCCGGTAATGATGGAACCTGTACTTTTGTCCCACTCATTGTAAAACACTTTGTAGCCTGTCAAAATTTGTCTTACAACCCTTTTGTGGATAATCTGGAAATACAAAACGCCCCTTTCCCCATTGATGGAAGAGGCTCTGAACTTAATTTTAAAAGAAGCCATAATGTTAAAACTTAGTTTGTGATAATTGGAATAAATGGATTATATTTGGAATTCATCAAAATTCTGAAAATGGAAATCAACAACGGACAACCCAAGGTCAGCATCATAATTCCTGTATATAATGTAGAAAAACTTCTACCAAGGTGTCTTGATAGTGTAATTTCACAGACACTTCGAGAAATTGAGATAATATGTGTGGATGACGGCAGCCCCGACAATTCCATTGAAGTGCTGCGCTCCTATGAGAAAAAGGATTCACGCATAAAGGTTATCTCCCAGCAGAACAAGAGACAGGGAGGGGCAAGAAATACCGGAATGGGTGTGGCTTGCGGCGAATATATAGGATTTGTTGATTCAGATGACTATATAGATTCCGACTATTATCAGAAATTGTATGAGGCGGCAAAGGAGCATGACTCCGATATGGCTTGTTGTGGTATTGTAAAGCATAAGGCGCATCTGACAAAGTATGTGGCCAAATACACCGGATCTCATATTTTTCAGGAGAATAATGCTAAATTCAAAGTGTGCAATTGCCCGCCTGACTTCCATCCTGTAAACAAATTGTATTCCCGACAGATGCTTGTCAAAAATTCCATAACCTTTCAGGAACACAGGTATTACGAAGATGTTGATTTTGTATCTCGGGCAATATATGCGGCATCAGGTATAGTTACGGTTCCTGACACCTTCTATCACTATATGTATAATGGGGAATCTACCGTAAAAAGCAGGCAAACAATACAGAAACAGCAGGATCTGTACAGCGCACGCAAGGGGTTTGTAGGTTTTGCGGCAGAGAGGGGAATTGTGATACCTGAATCTTACAAGAATGTGACTTTCAGGATTTATGAATTTATGGGGCTTACCATATTAAAGATCAAAGAGCGTAATGGGGTAAAGGTCTGGCGTCTGTTTGACCTTATACCTGTATACAGGAAGCGTAGTTGAGCAGTGCAAAATGATCATCTCCCATATGCATAAAATGAACCCCAAAGTCTTTTGTCCAAACTTTGGGGTTCATTTCAGTCTCTGACTTTTGGGATCTTCCAATCTGTATGATTTGTACGGTTGTCCTATTTTGTCAGCTCAAAACCAACCTTAAGACCATCATAATTTTTAAAAAGGTCTGTAAGGTAAGATGCATTTGATTTTGTGTTTGAGATCAATCCGGTCAATGACTGTATGGCACTCATGAGTTTGTCGGCATTGAACATAAGGCTCATGGAGTTGCCCAAAGTCACGACATTGGCATTAACTGTAATTCCCATTTTGGTCTTCATTGAGATCTTTTTGTTCTCATTGTCAAATGTATATGTACCTTTTGATGTTATTTTGCCCATAGCAAGCGAGTAGGTGTCGTCTGAATTGAATGTTATCTCCACATGGTCAAATCCAATTTTTGAATAGATATTCTCCAATTCGGTGTTTATCTTGCCGGTAACGGCTGTACCTCCTGCCTGTGCAAGAAGATTATCACTTTCAAACTGGCATGCTGCCCCTTTGTAGTTCCACTGTCCGATGATTGAAAGTTCTGAGGTGGCCATATCGCCCACAGCAGTTTTGGCAATATCGTTGATTAATGATTTCCAGTCTTGAGCCGATGCTCCTGCTGTAGACATGCATACAGCTAGCAATACAAATAAAATAGTTTTCCTGATCATATTGATGATAATTTTGAGAGTATAAAAGTAGTGGTTTTTTTATAAAAAATGGAAAAAGAATCACCGAAAAGTGGTAAATATGTATATCTTTGCGTAACATTAACCTTAACCCCAAATATTTTTTTTATGTCAGGATTTTTTGGATGCGTATCACGCAACGAATGTGTGAACGATGTATTCTACGGTACCGACTATCATTCACACCTGGGAACCAAACGTGCCGGTATGGCATTCTACTATAACAACAAGTTCATAAGATCTATCCACTCGTTGGAGGATGGATATTTCCGAAACAAGTTTGAGGACGAATTGCCACGTTTCGGAGAGGCCAAAATGGGTATAGGTATCATTTCAGATACTGAATCACAGCCAATAACCATTACATCACATCTTGGTAGATACGCGGTTGTTACAGTATGTAGGATAGATAACAAGGCGGAGCTTGCGAAGGAGCTCCTTGAGAAGAAGATGCACTTTGCGGAACTTTCGGAGTCTGAGATAAATTCTACAGAGCTTGTGGCTATCCTGATAAGTCAGGGCAATACAATCAAAGAGGGTATAGAGTATGCCCAAAGCAAGATAAAGGGCTCATGTTCAATGCTTATCCTTACTGACCATGCAATATATGCTGTGCGTGACAAATTTGGAAGGACTCCTATAATAATAGGAAGAAATGACAAAGGTTATGTATGCGCAAGTGAGAGTTCGAGTTTTGACAATCTCGGCTACGATTATGTGAAGGATCTTGGCCCGGGTGAGATTGTAAGAATGAGTGCGGACGGACTTCTTCAGGTTGCTGAACCTCAGAAACGCAAGCAGATATGTACCTTTATGTGGGTATATTACGGTTATCCGTCGGCGTGTTATGAGGGAATCAATGTAGAGGAGTCAAGATACCGTTGCGGTGCAGCGATGGCAAAAAGGGATAAGGGGCTTGAGATAGATTTTGCAGCAGGTATTCCAGATTCCGGTGTGGGTCATGCTGTCGGGTACTCAAATGAGATGGGTGTTCCGTACAAGAGACCTTTTGTGAAGTATACACCTACATGGCCAAGAAGTTTCATGCCTCAGAACCAGAAGATGAGGGATCTTGTTGCCAAGATGAAATTGTTGCCTAATGAAAAATTCACAAGGGATCAGAAGATTGTCTTCATGGATGACAGTATTGTGCGTGGTACACAACTTAAAGACAATGTTGTAAAGTTGCTTGATGAGGGTGTAAAGGAGATACACATGCGTATCGCATGCCCTCCGCTTATCTTCCCTTGTCCATTTGTGAACTTCTCAACTTCGCGTAGCAGCTACGATCTTTACACACGCCGTATTATCAGGGATCTTGAGGGTACAGATGATATAACTGATGAGTTGTGCAAGGAGTATGCAAATCCTGATAGTCCTAAACATGAGGCAATGATTGAGACTATGCGCAAACATCTGCAGCTTACATCACTCAAGTTCCAGAGACTTGATGATCTTGTTGAGGCAATAGGACTTCCAAAGTGTGAGTTGTGTACACACTGCTGGGACAACAGCAGCTATTTTGAATAGAATGCAGAATATAGGCTGCTGAAAAGGTCAGCTGCCCAGACATATAAGTGAGCGGTATAGCCGTTCAATATCTTTAGAATCAACTTCAATTCCTATCTGGTCACCCTCTGCAACAGTGGAGGAGGGCCTTATAGGAATTCTTTTTTCATTACGTATAATCTCCTTTATTGTTGCTTTTTCAGGAAGATTTATCTGGTGTATACTTTTCCCGTTCAGATATGAGCTGCGTTCAATGTCAATGTATAATGTTGTCCGTTCCGGTTGCATATTGTCATGGGCTATCATAAAATCATACAGCATATCGTTGAGCGGTTCAACTTTCATTATCTGAGTGAAGTAGTAGACAAGAGTACCTATTATCAGTACAGGAAAAAAGGTTTCATAGTGGCCGGTCATTTCACTTATAAGTATAAAACCTGTAATGGGCGTTCTCATGACGGCAATGAAGAATGCACTCATCCCCAGAAGTATGAAGTAACCGCCCAATCCCTCTCCTATATATTCTGTACCGCAAATGGAGATTGAGATTTCGTAGAAAAGCTTGCCTAAAAGCCCTCCGACTGTCATCATTGGAAGAAATATTCCGCCAGGAAATCCGCTTGAGTGGGAGAGTACGGTGAATGACCATATAGCAACAATGATCATAAGCAGGATCGCAAGGTTGACAATCCTGGTAAGAAGTGCGCTTTTTGCCACCTCTGAGGTGAGAAATGAGTTGATAACGCTCTCCTTTACAAGGAAGGTCTGGTCTCCGCCTATCATCTCAGTAAAGATGAGTCCCATTAGCCATGTTGTAGCTGTCAGGAGCAGTACCTCCTTAAATATGGCTGTGCTTCTGCCCTTTTCCCCAAAACTAACCTTCATTTTTGCATATAGCTCTTTCCCTTTGAGCAACATTTGTGAAAATATCTTCCCGAAGAGTGCAAAAAAGAGTGCCATTATAAGATATACCGGAAGCAGTTTTGCAAAATTGTCATGGGGGTTTTCTACAGGTATCAGGTCATAGATATTGTTTGGTGTAATAAATTTGGAGATTACTCCTGCAACAGCACCTGCAAGTAGCGTACATAATAGAGTTGTAGTCATCGTAACCTTTTGCAGTGACTCCATGATGAGGATTGAGGAGGAGAGTGGAGCTGTGAATGCTGCAGCCACCCCTGCCCCGGCCCCCGCTGCTATGAGGTGGCGTTTTCTTCCCTCTCTGGTGTGGAGAAGGTTGCCTGCTATATAACCGGTGAGGGATCCCATCTGGACACTTGTCCCTTCTCTTCCCAGTGAGAGTCCCGACGAAAGTGAGAGTATCCCTCCAATGAATTTTACTGCAAGGTAGAGAAAGGGGGTGCTGTATATGCGTCTGCCGAACATCAGCGCCTGTGTCTGGGGTAGTCCCGATCCTCCGCTTTTTGGAAACTTCCCAATCATTAACCTTGCTATGAGAAGAGCTGTGAAGATTGTGCAGAATACCCCTGCGTGTTCAATAATGCTGTTGCTGTGGCTGAACAGCTGCGGACGTAATTGTGCTATTTGTGCAACTATATATCTGAAGGCCGTACAAATTACTCCTGAAATGGCTCCTACAGCCATTGCCGCTATGTATATTCTTTCATTTTTTACTCTCATGCCATCTCATTTTACCCATATTCACGACACATTTAACCCGAATTTAACATTGCTGTCGGGAAAATGTTTGTTAAAAAGTGTAACTTTTTGGGATATAAAAATTATAAATTGAAATGCTTTTGTCTTTTAGGAATGATATTTTAACTGTTTTTTAGTTTTAAGTTTGGAATTATAAGATTGCTAATATTTTGGATATTAGTTAAATATAAATTTGCAATTCAAAAAAAATGTCTAATTTTGCACCCCTGAAGTTTAAATATGTTGTTTTTTGTTTTGTTGTAAAGGGTACCCCACTAAAGGGTGCTCTTTTGTTTTTTAAGGATGCCACATTAAAATGGTATCCTTTTTTTGTCGGTCCAGTGGTGCGCTTTATTTAGGGAGTACTCTTTGGTGTTATAACTGATAGAGATATAGTCAGTTAAATGTCAAAATAATTTTGGAGATTAAATAATTAGTACTATCTTTGCAACCCCGCAAAATCTGCAGGGAGCTGTAACCAATTGAGTTTCAGAATAACTAAGGGTTTTTGGCCTCAAGTTGGCAATGCAGTTATGTTTAATTTTAAAACACTAATTAAAACCAATGCCTGGATTAATTGGAAAAAAAATCGGAATGACTTCCGTTTTCGGTGCCGATGGCAAAAATATCCCATGCACCGTTATTGAAGCTGGTCCGTGTGTTGTTACGCAGATTCGTACAGA
>JAEIGA010007341.1_pt1 | contig 16756 bp, 12 predicted proteins | sample 9270691 | NCBI WGS metagenome assembly JAEIGA01 (sample SAMN17057246, study PRJNA624740) | gut metagenome | biome: biome; isolation source: fecal sample | host: Bos grunniens | place: China: Xizang | collected 2019
GCCTGATAATATACGCGGATAAGAGTCATGAAATCTTCGATTCCTCCGACTTTACCCTCCTCGCTTGTCGTCTTTTTGCGGAATAAATTGCTGAAAATACCCATATTCAATGAAATTTTGCGCAAAAGTATACAAAAGTTTAGAGTTGGACAAAACTTGCAGGAGAATTTATTTATTTGATAGTATATTTTAAAAAAGAATATAAAAGATGTATTTTATAAAGAATATGTACTATCTTTGCACGATGAATGGTATATTATTGTAACACGTAACAACTATATGAAAAGAACAAAACTCCTATTTCTGGCAATCTTGGTGGCCATGGCGTCTTGTACGTCGTACAAGAAAGTCGCTTATTTGCAAAACAGTTCGACAATAGATTCCACTATTGTTTCTGAACTCTACGATGCGCGTATTCAACCAAAAGACATGGTGACGATTACAGTAAACAGCGAGAGACCCGAAGTGGCTGCTCCGTTTAATCTGGTGGTACAAAGTCCGATGTCAACCACTGGAACTCGCTCTCTTACTTCACAGCCTGCGTTGCAGACCTACTTGGTGGACAATGAGGGATGCATTGATTTCCCGATAATTGGTCGCTTGCAGATTGGAGGTATGACAAAAGGCGAAGTGGAGGAACTGATAAGAGAAAAAATCAAGCCAAACTTTGCGACTACTCCCATTGTCAATGTGCGTATGGCAAACTATAAGGTTTCGGTATTGGGAGAGGTCACTCGCCCCAATTCCTATACTATATCTAACGAAAAGGTAAACATCTTTGAGGCTTTGGCTTTAGCGGGAGACCTCACTGTGTATGGTAAGCGTGATGGAGTAAAACTGATCAGAGAGTTTGCAGATGGCACAAAAAAAATCGTGCCGATAAATCTTAATGACGCCAACATTATTTACTCTCCTTATTACTATATGCAACAGAATGACATCCTGTATGTAGAGCCTAACATGGCAAAGGCACGTAACTCTGGTGTGAGTAGCATGACCTCAATTTGGTTCTCTACAACCTCGTTGCTTATAACTGTAATAACATTCATGTTGAATCTTTTTTAACTAATAGAATATGATTGACGAAAACTTGAATAAAACTCAATTTGAGGAAGAAGAAGGAGGTTTTGATATTAAGTCTCTTTTGGTAAAGTTGTTAATCAATTGGAAATGGTTTGTCGTTTCAATTGTAGTATGCTTATGCTGTGCTTTTCTCTATCTACAGAAGCAAACTCCTGTGTATAGAATACAAGCGACCATTATGATTAATGATGAGCAGAAGGGCTCGTTCCAGAATCAGATGCAGACCTTCCAGCAGGATTTTGGTATTATGAGTACCACTGGTGGTCTTGATAACGAGATTGAGGTGCTGCGCTCTAAATCTTTGATAGAAAAGGCTGTTGTAGATTTAGGACTCTACACTCGATATAGTGTCGATAATGGTCATTTCAAACCCGCCAGCACATTGTATGGCGCATCTCCTGTGGAAGTGCGAATCAGTCGGGAGGACTTAGCAAACCTTAACGCTTCTGTGTCATTCATTATCAAGCAGAATGAGGAGGGTGCCTACTTCATCGCTTATAGTTACTTTGATAAAGAAAAGGGTGAGGTTGTAGAAGTCGAGGAAAAGACAAATGCATTACCTTGTATCTTGGATACTCATGTCGGTCGTTTAGTGTTTGCTAAAGGTGAATCGGCTTCTCTTGCACCAAACCAAGAACTTAGAGTTTCAATTGTTCCTCCCATTCTTGTCGCCAAGTCTTGTTTGGGCGCTTTGAGCATAGCCCCCACCTCTAAGACGACTTCAATTGCTTACATCTCTTATTTGGATGTTAACAAGCGTAGAGGCGTGGATTTTGTAAACCAACTGGTTGCTACATATAATCGTGAAAATAATAACGATAAGAATATTGTAGCCTTGAAAACGGAAGAGTTTATCGAGAAACGTTTGGCTAAGGTTGCTGCCGAGTTGGATGAGGCGGAGGAGCAGGTTGCGCAGTTTAAGCGTTCTTCAGGTTTGTTCAATTTGTCTTCCGATGCACAAAGGAGTATTCAAGGAAATACAGAATATGAAAAGCAGCATGCGGAAACTGTAACTCAATTGAAGTTGGTCGATTTCTTGTCGGAATATATCAACGATCCTAAGAATAAACTGCAGCCGATCCCGGTGAATGTGGGTCTTACTAATACGGGTCTTACCAATCTTATTGGAACGTACAATGACATCGTAGTTGAACGTAGTAATCTGTTGCGTACGGCCAGTGAAAGCAATCCAGCAGTAGTTGATGCTACTGCAACAGCGGAATTGATGGCTTCAGCGATAAGAATGTCAATAGAGTCTTTGCAAGGTTCGCTGACTATTAAGAAAGAGGAGTTTGAACGCCAGACTAAGTTGTATGATTCTAAGTTGGATAATGCTCCTACACAAGAAAAAGTGTTGGCTGGATATGAACGTCAATTGGAGGTTAAGTCAGGACTTTACATGATGCTTCTGCAGAAGCGGGAAGAGAACTCTATTGCCTTGGCTGCAACTTCGGATAATGCAAAGATTATTGATGCAGCCTTGGCCAATGATGCGCCTGTATCTCCCAATCGTAAGATGATATGGCTGGTGGCCTTGGCTTTAGGATTGGCTATTCCTGTGGCATTAATCTATCTGAAAGAGTTGTTGCGTTATAAGATTGAAGGCCGTAATGACTTGGAGAAATTGACCACTATTCCTATTCTCGGTGATGTTGCGATTTCTCAAAGTTCAAAGAAAGACAAACGCGCGATAGTAGTGCATGAGAATTCTAATGACATGATGGCTGAGACTTTCAGAGCTATCCGTACAAATCTACAGTTTGTCCTTAATGAACCGGGCAAGAAAGTAATCCAGTTTACCTCTTCAAATCCAGGCGAGGGTAAGACCTTTGTATCGTCGAATCTGGCAGCAAGTATGGCTCTGTTAGGAAAGAAGGTGTTGCTCATTGGTCTTGACATCAGAAAGCCGCGCTTGGCCGAGATGTTTAATCTTGCTGATTACAAGAAGGGTATTACCATATTCCTCTCAGGTGATACTGAGGACAAGAAATTATTATTCGATCAGATTATGCCGTCAGGTGTAAATAAGAATCTGGATATTTTGCCTGCAGGTATCATTCCTCCCAACCCTGCCGAGTTGCTTTCTCGAAAGAACTTGGACAAGGCGATAGAATATCTAAAAGAGGTGTATGACTATATCATCTTGGATACTGCTCCTGTAGGTCTGGTAGCAGATACGCTGATTATCTCACGTGTTGCTGATGCTACCATATATATATGTCGTGCAGATTATACTCCCAAGAATGCCATGAAGTTGGTGAACTCGTTGTTCAAGGAAGGTAAATTGAAGAATATGAGCCTTGTTCTCAATGGAATAGATATGACAAAGCGTAAGTATGGTTACTATTATGGTTATGGGTCATATGGCAAGTATGGTAGATATGGCTATGGCAAGTATGGCGCATATGGACAGTATGGATATGGGAATAATACCCAAAAGTAAATCTATCTAATAAGATTAGGGGGTGTATCAATTGATATACCCCCTAATCTTATTATAAGGCTCGTGAATTTGAGATTGATTTCTTCGAGCAATAGTCGCCTTTTAGGCCAACTTCTCCAGTGCTTCCTTGATGCGGCGCATAGCCTCTACTATGTTTTCATCAGAGGTAGCATAACTCATACGGATGCACTCGGGAGAACCAAAAGAATCACCACCTACACAAGCGACATGACCCTCTTCGAGAAGATACATGGCAAGATCAGAAGCGGTCTCAATCACTTTGTCCCCGAATCTCTTTCCATAGTAGGCGCTACATTTGGGGAAGAGATAGAAAGCACCTTGAGGCTCATTGACTTCGAATCCAGGGATCTCACGGCCAAGTTTTACAATAAGATTGCGACGACGCTCAAATGCCTTACGCATCTCTTCTACTGGTTCTTGTGTGCCGCGATAAGCAGCCTCGGCAGCCTTCTGTGATACCGAGCAGGGACCGCTGGTGTACTGGCCTTGAAGTTTGTTACACGCTTTTACCAACCATTCAGGACCGGCAATGAAACCGATACGCCATCCAGTCATAGCGTATGCCTTAGATACACCATTGATGATAACTACACGATCGTGTATTCCTGCGAACTGAGCTATGCTCTCGTGGCGTCCGATATAGTTGATGTGCTCATAGATTTCATCTGCGATGACGTATACTTGCTCGTGTCGTTCAAGTACTGCTGCCAATGCGGCCAATTCTTCTTTGCTGTATACCGAGCCGGTAGGGTTTGAGGGCGAGCAGAGAATAATGGCCTTCGTCTTGGGGGTAATGGCGGCCTCAAGTTGTTCGGGAGTGATCTTGAAATCTTGTTCAATGCCAGCGGGAACAATCACAGGAGTTCCGTTTGCCATAAGGACCATTTCGGGATAACTTACCCAATAGGGAGCGGGAACAATAACTTCGTCTCCCTCGTTGACAAGGGCCATAACTACATTGCACACAGATTGCTTTGCGCCATTAGCACAAGAAATCTGATTGATGGTATACTCAAGGTCGTTTTCGTTCTTCAGTTTGTCTACGATAGCCTGACGCAGGGCGGGATAGCCTGGCACAGGTGAATAACGTGAGAAATTTTCATCGATAGCCTGCTTTGCTGCCTCTTTGATGTGGTCAGGAGTGTTGAAGTCTGGTTCGCCCACGCTGAGGTTGATAACATCGACACCCTGAGCCTTAAGTTCGGCGCTACGCTGTGACATCGCCAGCGTAGCTGACGGAGACAGACGATTGATAAGATTGCTTAATGCGTTCATACTTATGTTAGTTTATGGTTTGTAGTTTCTAAGTCAAAAATGAAGAGTGTGTCCCATCCGCTCCTTCTTCGTCTGCAGATAACGCTCGTTATACTCGTTGGGTGCAATCTCGATTGGGACATTCTCCGTGATTTCGAGACCATAGGCTTCGAGGCCGATACGCTTCACAGGATTATTAGTGAGCAGTCGCATCTTATGTACACCAAGCGAGCGGAGAATCTGGGCACCTACACCATAGTCGCGTTCATCGGCATGGAATCCGAGATGTATGTTGGCTTCCACGGTATCAAGGCCTTCTTCCTGGAGTTTGTATGCTTTGATCTTATTCATTAGGCCGATGCCGCGTCCTTCCTGCATCATGTACACTACGACACCTTTGCCGGCTGCTTCTATTTCCTCCATGGCTTTATGCAGTTGGTCTCCGCAATCGCAGCGGCACGAGCCGAAGATGTCGCCTGTCATGCACGACGAGTGCATGCGTACAAGGATTGGTTCGTCTTCTTCCCAGTCGCCTTTGATAAGCGCGACGTGTTCGGCACCATTAGAAACTTGACGGAAGGGGATCAAGCGGAAATGCCCATGAGTGGTTGGCATGTCTACTTCTTCTCCGCGTTCAACCATCGACTCATTTCGGAGCCTGTAGGCAATGAGGTCGTGTATGGTGATGATGGGGATGTTCATCTCTTGGGAGATCCTTATCAATTGGGGCATGCGCGCCATCGTGCCGTCTTCGTTCATGATTTCTATGAGCGCTGCCGCAGGTTGTAATCCTGACAGACGAGCGAGGTCTATGGCTGCTTCGGTGTGTCCTGCGCGACGGAGCACTCCTTTGTCCTGCGCATAAAGCGGATTGATGTGTCCTGGACGGCCAAAGTCTTCAGCCTTGCGATTGGGGTCAGCCAAAGCGCGAATGGTGGCTGCACGATCTGCTGTAGATACTCCCGTAGAGCATCCTTCGATGAGGTCTACTGTTACGGTGAATGGGGTGCCTAGGATGCTGGTGTTGTTGATGACCTGAGGAGCCAAATTGAGTTCTTCACAGCGTGACAATGTAATTGGAGCGCACAATACTCCGCGTCCATAGCGCAGCATGAAGTTGACTATCTCTGGGGTGATTTTTTCGGCTGCAACGATAAAGTCACCCTCGTTCTCGCGATCTTCATCGTCAACAACAATTACGATTCCTCCTTTGCGGAAGATTTCTAAGGCTTGTTCGATGGTGCTCAACTCCCATCTTTTTTCGTTAGAGTTTTCTTTCATAAATTATCTGTTGTATTTCTTTGTTAATCTTTATTATTTCTTCTACGTCTTCTCTTAGCCGATGACGGAAGAAAAGGGTACGCAGATAAAAGAGTATTCCTATAGGGAATATTATAGCAATAGCAATATTTATACTTCTGTGAGGGGAAGGCGCAATATGTCCCCTAGCAGAGACCACAGGATAAGAATTTATTTCCTTAAGAATCTCGATGCAGCGGCTATTTGTCAATTCTTCTATCGCTTGGTTGAGTTGTGCTTCTATTTTAAGTAATGCTCTATCGTGTGTCTCTTTTGATGCGAACAGGTTGATGTAGTTGGGCCATATTCTTATTAAGTGCTCATTCTTGTATTCAAGGAACGCGGAAGATATGGTGGCGAGTTTTTTTGTGATTTCGCAATAGTTAGGTTCGCTGATGATAACTTCTTTCATCACATTAAAACGTTTCTCGCGCAGCCCCAACAGCCAGCGGACGACATTCTTGTATGAGTCAATGTTGTACACTCCCGAATCCTTATTGGCTTGATAAGTGAGAAAGAATCCTAAAGGTGCCAGCACGGCAGTACTCATCCAACTGCCCCACCATACTGAGATTTCTCCCTCTCGAGCAAGTTTAATACCACAAGTGTCCAGGATATAATAAATGATGAAGGTAAATACCGACACAATAACAGGCACTCCCAGTCCGCCTTTACGAATTATGGCCCCTAAAGGCGCACCAATGAAGAAGAAAACGAGGCACGACAATGACATCGTAAACTTGTAGAACCATTCAATCTGGTGTCGGCGGATGTTCTTATCAGCATTGAATACGGTCTTCGATTTTAGACTCAATTCGTTTTTCAGGTTGTTGATACGCCGCTGCTCGCTTTCGAGCCATTTCTTTTGCTGTTCGCGTGTGGACGAATGGTACAGGCTGTCCACGTCGATCCACATGATGTCTTCTTCGGCCACGAATGCTTTTAGTTTCGCGGTGTCCGATTGGGTTAGTTTGTGCGATGCATATGACCCTTCCTTTAATTGCCCGAAATAGACACGCCCGATACTGTCTTGCTGCGCTGACATGGAGTCTATGTCATGGGAGAGTTGTATCATATTCTTGTTCATTGCGTTTCCGCTAAGGAAGCCGCCGTCCATCAAGTCAAAGTCATTGCTGAACTCAATCAGCATAATTTTCTCCCCGAACTGTTCACGCCGATAAGGGATATTCCTCGAACTTATTTGCCCATCCTTGAGGTTCTCGAATTGTTCTCCATTATATAGACTGAACATTAAGTGCTGCTTGTCTGCGGTTGTCTCTAGGCGGCCGCTGTCTGCTTTTAAAATGGTGGCATTTTCAAATCCATTGCTCATGTTGTAGATGACCACCCCATAAAGCATTCCGGTATCACTGTTCTTCTTCTTTACATAAAGATTGTAGTCCTCTATTCCGTCGTAGAATACTCCTTCGGGAATGTCCAGTTCGGGAGACTTCTGCTTCATCGAAATGAGCAGTCTCTGCAATTGGAGGTTGGCATGAGGTACGGTGATGTTCTGGAAGTAGAAAGAAAGTATTCCTAGCCCTATGGAGAAGACGATAAGCGGTCTCATTACTCTTAGCAAGGGGATTCCCGCTGCTTTCATGGCTGTAAGTTCTACTCGCTCGCCGAAGTTTCCGAAGGTGATGAGCGCTGCCAGTAATATAGCAAGAGGAAGTGACTTGGGTACCAGAGTAAGTGCGGCATAATAGAAGAACTTCATCAACACATCCATAGGGATGCCTTTGCCCACCAATTCGTCCACATACAACCAAAGGATCTGCATGACAAAGATAAACAGGCAGATAAAGAATGTCCCGACAAACATAAGGCCGAAACTCTTCAGTACAAATATGTCGAGTTTCTTAATGCGCAAAATATCGTTCGCTTAATTATGCGCGCAAAGATACAAAAATAATTGCGAATTACGAATGTTGAGTAGTGATTTATCTTTACAATCTAGCCACACGGCGAAGTTCCTCCATTTGGCTCTCCCACATCTGGGTAAGGTCTTCCTCCTCCTCGTTACGGGAAATCTCCGTAATCTCCAGTACATGAGCCTTAGTCAGTTCACTCACATTGATGCGCAACTCAAAATAGGTCTTGGGGGCCTCATCGAGCCAATGGAAGCGGATGTACACTCCCTCGCGATGGCCCAGCATCTCCGCCTCACGCGTCTCATCTTTCCCCCAATGAAATGTGTATACTCCATTGGTCTCCGTTATTTTATCGGCCATCCAAGCCTCCAAACCGCCTGTCGTACCGATGAAGTTCCATACGATGTTGCGCGAGTTGCCTACGAGCGGGTATTCTAAATGTATCTTCGTCATGGCTATTAGTCTTTTGGGCAAATTTAATACATGCCGGACGAAATACCAAATTTATTGAACAAAAAATGGAGTGTCACATCTTCCACCATGCGAATTCCTTTGTTAACCGATTAAAAGCCTATTTGTCATTTTACAAGAAATGGGCGTATGGTTACTTCGGATGTGCCCATATGCCCAGGAACGTTTACCATCTTTTGTCGTTTCAGTCAATCATCTTTCTATTCGCGAGGATAAAACATTCTGACCGCGAGTGGAATGTTTTATCCTCGCGGTCAGAATAGTTTCCGCTCGCGAGCAGAAAAACTTGACGGATGGGTGATTTCGCTCAGACAACAAAAAACAAACGGTTTATTTTGTTCTACCCTCGGCTTGTTGTATCTTTGCACTCCAATTGACGGACGAATCAAAAAAATAACCATAAATATGAGTAAAATTATCCTCACAGGCGACCGCCCTACGGGGCGTCTCCACTTGGGACACTTTGTCGGTTCGCTGCGCCGCCGCGTAGAATTACAAAATTCAGGTCTTTTCGACAAGATCTTTATCATGATTGCTGATGCACAGGCACTTACCGACAATGCCGACAATCCCGAAAAGATACGCCAAAACATCATTGAGGTGGCACTCGACTACCTCGCTTGCGGTATCGACCCCACGAAGAGCACCATCTTCATCCAATCACAGATTGCTGAGTTGTGCGAACTCGCGTTCTACTACATGAACCTCGTCACCGTGAGCCGTCTGCAACGCAACCCGACGGTAAAGACCGAGATTCAGATGCGCAATTTCGAGACGAGCATCCCCGTGGGATTCTTCACCTACCCCATCAGTCAGGCTTCAGATATTACCGCTTTCCGCGCTACGACAGTGCCTGCCGGTGAAGACCAGCAACCTATGATCGAGCAGGCTCGCGAGATTGCTCGACGTTTCAATGGCATCTACGGCGAAGGTACCCTCGTGGAACCCGAGATACTGCTCCCCGACAATGCGGCTTGTATGCGCCTGCCAGGCACGGACGGTAAGGCCAAGATGTCCAAGAGTTTAGGCAACTGCATCTACCTCTCTGACTCATCCGAAGAGGTTCGCAAGCGTGTGATGAGCATGTATACCGACCCCGATCATATCCGTGTCGAGGACCCTGGTAAGATTGAGGGAAACACCGTGTTTACCTACCTTGACGCCTTCTGTCAGCCCGATCACTTCTCCAAATACTGGCCCGATTACAGCAGCCTCGATGAACTGAAAGCGCACTATCAACGCGGTGGTTTGGGCGATGTCAAGGTCAAGAAGTTCCTCTATGCTATCCTTGAAGAACTGCTTACCCCCATCCGCGAACGTCGCAAAGAGTGGGAAAAGGATATCCCTGCAGTGTTCGACATCCTCAAAAAAGGCAGCGAGACTGCACGCGAGGTGGCTGCTGCTACGCTTGCCGACGTGCGTCGTGCCATGCGCATCAACTACTTTGACGATGCGGAACTTATTGCCGAACAATCGCGCAAATTTCAGGGTTAATAGACCTGCATGCCAAGACAACTGATAGTAGATATTGGTAACTCTTCAGCCAAGGCAGCGCTCTTCGAAGGTGATAAGATCACAGAAGAGTGCCGCCTTGAGCACGATGCTTTAGCCTGCTTCTTTGCCGAAAGTGGCAAGGACGGCACGATACACGCAGCCATCGTGTCTTCGGTCATTCCGCTCGGTGAGGAGGTGGAGCAGGCTATAATGAGCCTTCCTTATCCCTGCTTACGTATGTCGGCACGCCTCAAGATGCCCTTTGAAATAGCCTACAAGACTCCAGATACTTTAGGTGCCGACCGTTTGGCAGCCGCTGCCGAAGCGTACGCTCAAAAGCCTGGGCATGACATCCTTGTCATCGATGCAGGGACCGCTATCACCTACGACATGGTCACATCTGAAGGACTCTATCTCGGAGGCAACATCTCTCCGGGAATTGACATGCGTCTCAAAGCCCTTAATCATTTTACAGGGCGACTTCCTCTCGTGAGCAAAGAGGGCGAGCGTCATGCCATCGGCATCACCACCGAAACGGCTATCCGCGAAGGTGTTTTGCAAGGTGTAGATAAGGAAATAGAAGGGTATGTCCGCGAATATATGTCTAAATACCCTCATCTTTTGGTTTTTTTAACGGGCGGCGACTCATTTTTCTTGGATAATCGCGCAAAAAATCACATCTTTGCAGACAATTTGCTCGTAATAAAAGGGCTGAACCGGATATTAATGCTTAACAATGAAGCGATTTAATTCATTTGCGATATTTCTCCTCATGTTGTTCGCACTTCCTGTGTGTGCAGAGAATGGATTGAACTCTCCCTATACTCGTTATGGCTTTGGTCAACTGTCAACGATGGAGACAGGCACAAGCAAAGGTATGGGCGGCACTGGCATCGGTGTATTGAACAGCAATCAAATCAACATGCTCAACCCCGCCTCTTATGCGGCGGTGGACACCCTTACATTCCTTTTGGATGTAGGTATGAGCCTGAGTAATACCAACTTCTCGGAGGGTCAATCAAGCGATAGGGTGGCCATGAACTCAGGCAGTGCCACCTTTGACTATATCGCGATGCAATTCCGTTTGCTCCCTCACTTGGGAATAACCTTTGGGATGACACCTTTTTCAAATATAGGGTACGACTTCAGCAGGACAACAACGATATACGATGATGAAGAGAGCCTGGTCACCTCCACCAACCGCTTCTATGGAACTGGCGGACTGCGTCAAGTCACCGCAGGCTTAGGCTATATGCCATTCAAAGGCTTGGCTATAGGAGCAAACTTCTCCTACGTATATGGAGAAATGTATCATTATATATACAATCAGTATAGTGATGCCAGCATATCTCCGCGTACCAAACAATATCGTGCCGACATCTCTACCTATAATGCCGAATTGGGCATGCAATACCAAGCCGCTGTTGGTAAAAGCAAGATCACCTTCGGTATCACCTATCGACCGGGTCATAGTGTTGATGATGAAGCCTATATCATTGAGACCATCTCGGCCAACGACACCATTTCCCGTCACTCATTGAGTATGCCATCCTCCTATGGAGCAGGTGTCTCCTACACCTACGACGAGCGTCTTACCATTGCGGCCGACTATAGTCTACAGCAATATGGCGAAGTCAATTTTTTCGGAGCAAAAGGTAACGACCGTCACCGCGCATCAATAGGAATGGAATATATCCCCGAGCACATCACCCGAAATATTTTTCGTCGTGCACGCTATCGCGCAGGTCTTCATTACGCTACGGCTCACTATTCCGTCGATGGGCGACAGGGGCCGACCGAGTATGGGGCCATTGTGGGCATCGGCTTACCCATCATGAATCGTTGGAATGGCAAGAGTATTATCAACATCTCGGGTCAATATGTCCATGTGCATCCCAACACGCCAGGTATGATAACCGAGAATTCTTTGCGTTTGAACATCGGTCTGTCGCTCAACGAGACCTGGTTCAATAAGTGGAAAGTGCAATAACGATTAAACGTTCGGGAAGTCACAGAGTCCAATAATCAAGAAAAAGAAAGATTAATCATTAAAATACAGAACTATCATTATGAGATTTAAAACACTAATTGCATTTTTCGCACTTGCCTCTTCTGCCGTAATGGCTCAGAAGGGCGTAGAGGACGGTTCACGATTCGGACACGGACAAGACAGTATTGACTGCCTCAACAACATCAGTCTTTACAGCGAGAACCTAAAGACCAAGAATTATGCCGATGCTTACACCTACTGGAAAAAAGTTTTTGCCGATGCTCCCGTATCGCGTCATAGCCTTTATACGGATGGTGTAACCATCTTGAAGAATCTTATTGCAGGTACTAAGGTCCTTGACGAACGTAGAGCCTATGCCGATACTTTGATGATGGTATTTGATCAGCAACTTCAGTACCTCGATAAACTCAACTTGTTGCGTAAGACTCCATGGACGGAGTACTATGTGAAAGGAGAGAAAGCCCACAATTACCTCACCTATTATCCTCGTATGGATAACAACGTAGCCTATGATATGTTGCGTGAAGTGATTGATGTGGCAGGCGATAAGAATCAGTACTACATCATCGGTGACTACATGAAAGTGTCTTTGGCCAAGTTTAAGGCCGATGAGACCCATCGCGAACAGTTCATTCAGGACTACACCATTTCGGCTGAGTACATTGCTTCTATTGAGAACAAGGTAAAGAATATGGCTAGCCCCAACCCCAAACTTATCGAAGCCGTAGAGAAGATTAAAGGCAATGTGGATGGTTACTTCGTTAATAGTGGCGCTGCTGATTGCGCACAGTTGGAGGCAATCTATGCTCCCAAGGTAGAAGAGAATAAGGACAACCTAGAAGAACTGCGCAAGATTGTTGGTCTTATGGCGATGCTTAATTGCAATGAGTCAGAAGTTTACTACACAGCTTCGGAGTATGCTCATCATATCGCACCTACAGCCGCTACTGCTGCTGGATGTGCATATAGTTACCTCAAGCGTGGCGATATGGCCAAGTCTATCGAGTACTTTGATCAGGCCATCGAACTTGACACCATAGCAGAAAACAAGGCTGAGTATTGCTACAAGGCTGCTGTCATCCTCAATTCGGACCGCCAACTGAGCAGAGCAAAGAGTTATGTGACTCGCGCCATCAGTTTCAACGGTAACAAGGGAGCCTATTACATCCTTCTGGCAAACATCTACGCTGCAGCTCCCACATGGAATAGTGAGCCCCTGCTTGATAAATGTAAATATTTTGTGGTGCTTGATCGTCTCTACCAAGCCAAGCGCGTTGACGCGAGTGTAGCAGAGGAGGCTCAGAAGATGATCAATGCATACTCGACCCACACACCGGGCAAGGAGGAACTCTTCATGTTGGGTAAGAAAGAGGGAGAGCAGATCCACGTCGGAGGTCTCATCAACGAAACCACTACTATACGCTAATGCCAGTGTGCTCGGATAGAGACAGTTCCTTAACTAGATATTGTAGCATAACAATCGTCGTGTCGACGATTGTTATGCTGTTTCTGTTTTCGGCATGTGCGAAGGAACAGCCGATGACGAGTGCTATCACCAACCGTGATTCGGTGCCCATCATGATAACGCGTGATGTGTCATCCTATATCAGTGACTCGGGTGTCGTACGTTATAAGATTATAACCGAGGAGTGGAAAGTCTTCGATCGTCTCGATCCTTCACATTGGTCTTTTGAACAGGGTATTTACTTAGAACGATTCGATGACAGCCTTAATATCGAGGCCGTCATTGTTGCCGATACGGCTTACTACTACGACAAGCAAGAGTTATGGGAACTGCGCGGTGATGTGCATATTGAGAATATTCAAGACGAACAGTTCGATACCCAATTGCTCTTCTGGAATCAAAAATCCGAGCGTGTATACTCCGACCGCTATATTCGTATCCGACAACAGAAACGTATCATTACAGGCGTCGGATTTACTTCTAATCAGGACTTCACCGACTACACCATCAAGCAGACACAAGGTATCTTCCCCATTAAGGAGGAACAGAAAACCTCTGCCGACACTGTGGTTGTTGTATCCGATACTATTAAATAAAAGAGCATGGATGCCACTGGTATATTTCTTCTCATAGCCATGGTTTTCTCGGCCTTCTTCTCAGGCATGGAGATTGCCTTCGTTTCGTCGAGTAAACTGCGTTTCGAGGTCGACAAAAGCAGCCAAAGTTTTTCAGGCAAACTGCTTTCCGTCTTCTACGATAATCCAAACAACTATATTTCCACCATGCTTGTGGGTAACAACATAGCACTCGTGGTCTATGGTATCATGATGTCTCGTATTATCGATGATTTCCTCATCGCACACATCTCTGACAACCCCGCTCTATTGCTGCTCATCGACACGCTCATTTCTACGCTCATCATTCTTGTGGTAGGGGAGTTCCTGCCCAAGACTGTCTTTAAGATAAATCCTAATGCTACATTGCGCTTTTTTGCGCTACCTACATTCTTTATATACTGCCTTCTCTACCCTATATCGAAGTTTGCGACAGCCTGCGCTCGAGGCGTGTTGCGTCTTTTTGGTATACGACTCAATAAGGAGACCTCCACAAAGGCCTTCACCAAGATGGATCTCGACTATTTCATCCAATCAAGCATCAGACAGGGCAATGGTAATGAGAATGTAGATACTGAGGTCAAGATCTTTCAGAATGCGCTTGACTTTTCCAACCTCCGTATTCGTGACTGCATGGTGCATCGCACGGAGATAGAGGCAGTAGACAAGAATACCTCTGCCGAGGAACTGATGAGAGTATTTGTCGAAACAGGCTATTCCAAGATTATCGTCTACGAAGACACCATAGATAATGTCATCGGATACATCCACTCTTCTGAGATGTTCAAGCGTACCGCTTCGTGGCAAGAGAATATCACCAAGATGCCTTTTGTTCCCGAGAGTATGCAGGCACAGCGCCTCATGGAGCAGTTTCTGCAGCAAAAGAAGTCGCTTGCTGTAGTTGTTGACGAATTCGGTGGTACAGCCGGTATCATATCTCTAGAGGATATCGTTGAAGAACTCTTTGGGGAGATTGAAGACGAACACGATGTCGATGACCACATCGCCAAGCGTAACGATGACGGAACCTATCTCCTCTCGGCTCGGCTGGAGATTGAACGCATCAACGAGATGTTCGGTCTTAACCTCCCAGTATCCGACGAATATCAGACCCTTGCTGGCCTCATTCTCTATCACTACAAAAACTTCCCCAAGATGCATGAAGTAATACGCGTCGGACAATTCCTGTTCAAGATAACCAAGGTCGAGAGCAACAAAATTGAGGTTGTAAGCCTAAAATTAGAGGGTTAACGCACTTTTTTAGCCTAATTCTTATGCTGTTAAAGGTTTTTTTCGTACTTTCGTGCCCTCAAAACGATAGACTGAGATTACAAAAATAACAAAAACTTAACAATACAAAAAAATGGCAACATTATCAACTATCAGAAAACATGGCGCTGCCTTGGTTATCGTAATCGGTATCGCGCTGTTTGCATTCATCGCTGGCGATGCCGCAAAGGTTCTCCAACCTGGTCAGAACGCACAGAATGTAGGTATTATCAATGGTAAGAAAATTGACGCGCAGACCTTCCAGAAATTAGTCGAAGAGTACACTCAGGCTGTGTCTTTCATGCGCGGTGGCGCTTCTCTTACCGAAGAGGAGAACGCACAGATTAAGGACGATGTATGGAATACTCTTGTGACCAACAACCTCATCGGTGCAGAGGCCAACAAGTTGGGGCTCACCATTACTACTGCAGAGTTTCAGTCAGTAATCAACGAAGGTGCTCATCCTCTGTTGGCGCAGACACCCTTCCGCAACGAAACTACTGGCCAGTTTGATCGTGATATCCTCATGAAGTTTATTGCCGATTATGCTAACATGGACGTGGAGATTATGCCTGCTGACTATGTAGAGTATTATCACCAACTCAACACCTACTGGAAGTTTATTGAGGATAATATTCTCAGTGACCTGCTCATGCAGAAGTATGAGACTCTCGTTGCTGAAGCACAACTCTCTAACTCCGTTGCTGCTCAGTATAGTTTCGATGCCCGTAACAACCATGCCGAGGTGAAGTATGCAGTAGTTCCTTTCAGTAGCGTTGCCGATTCGCTTGTAAAGGTTTCGGACAGCGATATCAAACGTCTCTATAACGAGAAGAAGGAACTCTACAAACAACTTGCCGAGACACGTGCAGTCAAGTATATCGACGTTGCCGTTAAGCCCAGTCAGGCCGATCGCGACGCTCTCCTTGCCGAGGTGAACGAATATGCAAACCAACTCGCTACTACCGAAGAGGTAGGTGCGCTTGTGCGCCTCAGCAACTCTGAGGTGCCCTACTCTGCTGTTCCCGTGACAGTCAAGGCGCTTCCTGAGGATGTAGCCACACGTCTCGACTCAGTACAGGGCGACAAGGTGTATGGTCCCTATTACAACGCAACTGACGATTCATACAACGCATTCCGTGTGTTGAGTAAGACACAGTTGCCCGACTCTGTACAGTTCCGCGTCATTTCTGCGGTAGAAGAGACCTTGGCCGATAGTATCTTTGATGCCGTCAAGAAGGCGAAGGGTGCCAACTTTGCTGAACTCGCCGAAAAGTACGGTCAGCCCTCAGGGCCTGCCTGGGTTGCCACCTCGCAATTCGAAGGCGTAGCTGTCGATGGAGATAACGCTACATACCTCAATGCCATTTTTGATATGAAGAAGGGTGAGTTCAAGAAGGTAAGCCTTAGCGGGGGATACCTCATCGTTGAGGCTCTCGATACTAAGAACCCCGTAGA
>JAEIGA010007342.1_pt1 | contig 16754 bp, 12 predicted proteins | sample 9270691 | NCBI WGS metagenome assembly JAEIGA01 (sample SAMN17057246, study PRJNA624740) | gut metagenome | biome: biome; isolation source: fecal sample | host: Bos grunniens | place: China: Xizang | collected 2019
ACTATGGATGAAGTAGCTAGTTTAGTATCTATGCTTCCTGATAGAATACATATAGCAGTTAATCAAGTGTTTAAGCCTGTATATTTAGACTGGAAAAATAACTTCAAAGACCTTGTTTATCCTGAAAGGATACCGGATCCCGATGACCTTATATTCGTAGAACCTTCTTACAAACCTACAAGACCAGAAGAAGAACCTACAGAAGAGGACAAAGAGGAGAAACCTGAAGACGACGAAAATGAGAGAGAACCAGGTGGCGAACCTCCTGGCAAAGACAATGGATCTTCTAATCCTTCATTTACTGATGATGATGAGATAGATCCTAATCCTAGTTTTGATTGGGAAGATATTTATGAAGATATAGATGATGAAACCACAGATGTGAACTTAGAATTGGATATATTATTTCCAGAGGTAAATATAACAGAAACAATAGAATTAGAATATACGAAAAACATGATGGATTTATATAATTATTATAGTGATAAACTAGTCAACACATTGTCATCTTATTACATGCAACTTCTAATGGCATTGGACGGTACAACAACACCTGAACAATTAGAGTTTTTGTCGCAAAATATTTCTCTTGATAAAGCTAAAAAAGCTACTGATGAAACAAGAACCCTTATGGATGCATCTTTAAAATGTGAAGTAGTAGGGAATTTAAAATTAAGTTTTATTGAGAATATGTTTAAAGTGGAAAACACGCTGTATCATCTTAAACAAACTAGAGTTGCTCATGAGTTAAGATACAGATACAACTCTCTCAATAAAGATTCATCTGGAACTAAAGAGGGAAGTACTTCAGCAAAAGTTTCAGAAGCTATGATAATAACTTATGGTAGAAAATATGAAGACGCATATATAAACCTCTACAAATACTTAAATAGTTCACTGTCTACATTAGAAGATTTGTTTAAAGAAATATTGACTGGTTTAAAAACTAAATCAACAATTAATAAAAAATAAGAAAGGGGATTACTTCTTATGAGAATAGAACCAATGGGAGACAACATATTAATAGAATTACCTGTAGACGAAACTGCAGAAAATAAAACAGCTTCAGGTATATTTTTACCTAAGAAAACAGAGGCTGAAAAGAGAAGAGATATAGCTACAGTAGTGGCGATAGGGCAAGGAAGACTATTAAACAACGGACAAATATTAAAACCGAGTGTAAAAATAGGAGATACGATCATATTTAACAAGTTCGCAGGAACTATATTATCTTTAGATGGCAAAGATTATTTATTAATAAAAGAGTGTGATATATTAGCAATTCTACATGAAGAGTAGGTAGGTGATTTACAAATGGCGTTATATTGGCCATGGAGAAAACCAAACAACTCTAATATAGAAGCTAACGAAGAATCATTTGAGCTTTCTAATAAAAAGAAGAATAATAAATCAATGAATAACTTCGTTAATGCTTCTATTATACAAGATTTTATAGTCAAAGCTGTAGGATTTGTTGATACGTTTTCACGTCGTCGTGAATCATTCGTTCGTCCTGAATATAATCTGTCTGAAGTAAGAGATGCTTCTGAAGCGGATAGTTATGTAAAGATAAGTTTATCTAAAATATCATATCTTATATATAAAGCAGGATGGAGATTTAAATCAGAAAATCAAGAAGCTATTGACTATTTAGATCAACGCTTTAAGATAATGTCTTATTGTACTGGAGTGCCTATGGATATATTAATGCAAGGTGTTGCAGATGACTTAGTAAGATATTCTAACGCGTTCTTATTAAAATCTAGAGTTGATAGAATACCAGGAGTAAAAGCTAGACCGTTGTCAGAAGACGGTATGGTAGTTGGTGGTTATACGAGAGTGGATCCATGCAGTATAAAAATAAAAAGAGATAAGCATGGTAACATATTAAAATATGAACAAAGCCTAGGAGGAAATAGAAAACAATTCAAACCAGAAGATGTGATACACTTCTATTTAGATAAAGATGCTAATAATGCATTTGGTACTCCTAGAATAATAGCAGCGTTAGAAGACGTTAAACTGTTAAGAAAAATAGAAGGTAACGTAACAGCGCTTATATATCGTTTTGCTATGCCACTTTATCATTGGAAGATTGGAGTTCCAGAAGTAGGATTCCAGGGTACTGATGAAGAAATAGCAAAAGCAAAAAGAGAAATAGAGATGGGATCTCTAGATGGTGTATTTATCACTAATGAGAAAACAGATATCAAAGCAATAGGATCAGAAGGTAATGCAATTAACATGCAACCTTACTTAAACTATTTTGAAAACAGAGTATTCTCTGCATTAGGAACTTCTGCTTCTCAAATGGGTAGAGGTGGAGCCCAACAAGATGCAGATTCAATGGAACAACAACAACATGATACAGTGAAATTCATACAACGTATGATATCTTCATTTATAGAGAATAAAATAATAATAGAGCTATTATTAGAAGGTGGATTTAATCCATTTGATAAGTCTTGTCATGTTGAATATTTATTTGAAGAAATATCACTTGAAACAAGGATTAAGAAAGAAAATCACGAACTTAATAAATATCAATCTAATGCTCAAACATTTACTGAAACTCGTAGACGTATCGGTATGAAAGATGAAAGTGATGATGATGAACAATTATTCAATAGAAAAGTTACTGATGAATCTGCATTACGTAGCATAGATAGAACAGCAGAACATCAAAAAGAACTTGCTTATATTAATGGAGAAATAGCGGCCAAGGCTGCTGCAACTAAATCAAGTTCAGATAGTAGTTCACCTAATAAATCATCAGGGACGAGCGTATCATCAAAAAAGACTAGAAGTACGAAAGATAATGGACCAAATGGAACAGTAAAAAGTTTAGATCGCCCTAGTAATCAGCACGGAACTTATTCTGTAAAAGTAAAAGAATAAGTAATATTCTTATAGCAAAGGTGGTGATATATTAGTTATGGCATTTGAAGTAAAAGAAGAAGTCGTAGGCGTTGGACTATTCTATAAAGATGTAGGAGCACTTGATGTAAAAGAGAGCGCCGATATAGCTTTACAAACATTCCAACCAGTTCCTTCAGCTGTATCACCTGATTCAGTGTTTGTTGATATAGAAGGAATACATTCGATCATAACTAGAAATTTTACTTATTACACTCCTGAATGTTTACGTAACTCAGTTCCTTACTGGACATCTCCTTATGAGAGACCAGTAATTATGCATCATAAAGATCAAGATGGAATACAAGTAGGAAGAGTCAAATCTGTAGAGTACGTGGAAAAGACTCGACCAGGTTCTCCAGGACTTATATTTACATGCAACATAGGAGATGAGGAAGGCGTTAAAGGAGTAAAGAACGGTACATTATCAACTGTATCGTTAGGAGCAGTTATACACAAAGCTACTTGTTCTATATGCGGACAAGATATCGCTAAGAGCGGCGAATGTGAACATCAAAGGGGTCGTAAATACGATGGTAAACTATGCTATTGGAATATGGAAGAAATGGAACCAAAAGAATTATCATATGTTATAGTTCCTTCTGATAAGTATGCCAATACTATTAAAATATATGATCCTAAAAAAATTAAAGATTCTAAAGAAAGCGAAGGAGGGCAAGACGTGGGATTATTCGATAATACTGATTTAACAATGAACGAGCCAGAAGTAAAAGAAGCGGCTGTAGAAGAAAAAGTAGAAGAACAAGTTGAAGCTACAGAAGCAGAAGAAACAACAGTTGAAGAAAGCGTTGCTGTTGCAGAACCAGAAGTTGAAACTGCTGAAGAACCTGTAAAAGAGGAAGAACCTAAAGCAGAAGAGCCTGCTAAAGAAGAGGAAGCTAAGGAAGAAGAAGTTAAAGACGAAATGGAAGAAATGAGTAAAGAAGAACTTATGCATAAATGCAAAGCACTAGAAAAGAAAGTTAACGGATTAATGGAAGATGTTAAATTCTTAAGAAAACAATTAGATAAAGAAAGAGGAGCTAAAGAAGCTTTAGAATTAGAAGTTCTTAAATATAAACAAGTAGAAAAACTACACTTAGTAGAACAAGTTATGGAGCTAAGAAAAGAATTAGGTTTAAGAGAAGAATCTCAAGACACATTAATGTTATCATCTGAAGAATCATTAAACTTATCAATAAATAATTTAAAAGAATTTAAAGAAAGTAATACGTTCAATGTAAACAAGTTACCAAAAATAAATTCTCAAGCATTAGTAGACGATGCTGCAGATAATACTAACAAAACTGTTGTTGAGTCTGTGAAACAAAACAAGACATTAGAAAGTAATATGTCAGTAGATGACTGGTTCAAAAAAAATACAGGTAGAAAATATAATAAATAGGTAAAAGGAGTGAATACGTAGATATGGCACGTTACCCTTATAGTTTTACATCTAAAGATGTCTTACAACCTGGAGCTAGAGGAGGCACTTTCGTAAACAGCGGAATACCAGGACATAGAACAGAAGATCCAAGAATAAATAGAACTAACAATCATTTAGAAATGAATGACCATGACGTATTAAATATAAAATATGGAGTTGACCCAAGACTTCCTGCTTTATTTAGATACGGATGGGCTTATGGATACAACCAATTCATAATAACTAAAGGTAGAATAGTTGCAGTAGATCCAGACTTAATGGTTATGGATACTGATACTATGCATTTCCACAATGCATTAACATTAGCTAACGGTGGTGTTGATGTTAAATTAGTAGACAGAGAATGGGTTGAAGCTACTGAAGAAGATTTACAAATAAATCCTCAAACTGGTGAATTAATTTCTCCAAGCAATCCTAACTCTGTATTCAGAAAAGCTAATAAGCCAATAGGTATAATAGAAAGAAATGAATATACTAGAGACTCTGATGCATTCAATGGAATGATACCAGGTCCAGTAAGAACTGATGCATTAATAGAATTACCATGGTTCTTATTAAAAGAAAAAGCTGAAGGAAATCCATGGGGATCTTGCTACGGTGAAATAAAACCAGGTATGCTAGTTAAGTCTGACTTAAACGGTAGAGTTTGTTTATCTCCATTATCAGACCCTGAACAAGTAGCAGCTATGGATATGGCTACTTATGAAAAAGAAAGACAACAAGTTATAGGTGAAGTATATAGTACTGATAAGTCTTTACTTCCAGAAGGTGCTGCTAAATATGCACAATGGGCTTTAGATGATAGATTAAACTTCGAAGATATAAACCCATTCGTATGGCCTAATCAAGCTAGAACTGGTGAAGATTTTGTTAATAATACTCCTACTATGTATCAATCAGATTTTACATATCCAGGATATCCTTATGACAGAACTATGATATCTAATGACTTACATATGTTAGCTTCTTCAAGAGTTGGTTCTTATGATCCAAGATTTGATGAAAAACATAGATTAGATAGAGGTATACCAGGATTAACAGACGGTGGAAACGTTATAACTAGAGCATTCGGTTCTACTAACGGAGAAGCTGACTTATTATTAGAAGGTAAACCACACTTAACTATATCTCACGTTAACAAATTAGCTAGCGCTGCAGAAGGTATAGAAATAATGATGAAATTACCAGACGTTGACTTAGTAGATGCTAAAGTTGCTATAGGTGATGTTGAAGCAGTTAATATAGTATCTGGAGCAGTAGTTAACGGATTTGAAATAAAATATGTAGACTTACACAAAGGTTTATTCAGTATAAAACAAGTAGAAGACGCTGCAGCTAAACAAGAATTAGCAGTTAAAGTTTCTTATACTAAGAAAGGTATGGCAGGGGTTCCAACTAACTTAGACTGGGATGGATGCGTAGGAGTAGTTAGAATCTTATTACAAAAATAATTTTATTAGGTGATCATTCGAGAGGAGCTACGGCTCCCTCGATATAAAAAAAGGAGGAAAGTTACATGGGATTCGCATTTCAAGAATTCTTAGAAGATATAAATGGACCAAAAGGTCTTAGAGCTGCATCTGAAGCTGCTAGAAATGCAGGAGAAAAATATGTTCCAACTGAATCTATAGACGCTATAGAAACTATGTTAAGAAGTTCTTATGGTGACTATTCTATGGGATATATGAATATAAAAGAAGCAATAACATCAACTGACGTAGTTAAATTAATACCTAAAGTTATAGAAGGTAAATTAAGAGAAGCTGCAGAACCAGAATATCTTGGATCTAAATTCTTCAACGTAATACACCAAACTGGTGGAGCATCTGCTGTTTATGTTTTCCCAATAGTAGGAGAACTAGTAGCACATGAAGTTGGAGAAGGTATGAGATATAAAGAATCAAACCTAGACTTCAATACTGGCGAAAACGCAACTCTAGAAATCAGAACTAAAAAGTTTGGTTGTAGAGTAAGTATAACTGAAGAAGCTCTAAATGATTCTACTTGGGACTTATTCAACTTAAATGTTAGAAAAATGGGTCAAGCTATGGCTAGACTTAAAGAAGAACAAGTTTTCGAAACTTTCACTAAACATGGACATGTTTTATTTGATAATGCTTTAAGACAATCTATGCCTGAAGCTGCTACTACTGGTTTAGGTAAAGATGGTAAGCCTAATGATACATTATCAGTAGAAGATTTCTTAGATATGTCATTAGCTTTAATGGGACAAGGATATCAACCAACTGACTGTATAATGCATCCATTAGTATGGGTTGTATTTGCTAGAAACAGCATGATAGGTAACGGATTAACTTATGGTGCATTTGGTGGTAACTATGTACATCCTAATGGAGCTATACAAGGAACACCAGCTGCATTTGGTATGGCTAACAATGGTAATGGACAAAAAATGATAATGAAACCAGAAGATATACAAAACAGATTACCAATGCCTATGAATATAGACTTATCTCCATGGGTTAACTTCGATAGATTAAATAAAACTTTCGATATGTATATAATAGATAGATCTGATGTTGGAGCTATAGTACAAGTTGAAGGATTACAATCTGACAACTGGACAGATCCAGAAAGAGATATAAGATTATTAAAATGTAAAGAAAGATACGGAATTGGATTATATAACAATGGTAGAGCTATAACTGTTTGTAGAAACATAGCTGTTGCTCCATCTTATCCAGCTAATCCAGTTATAAATATACATCCTGTTCAAGAATAAGGATATAACAGGGCATGAAGAGTAGGCATTTATGTCTGCTCTTTTTTATTATTCTAATAAGAGAGGTGATATAGTTGTCATATAATCAATTTACTATTCTTAATGTAATCCCTGAGTATTCTAATAAACGCATAGTTATTAATACTAACTTTAGAGTAGACCCTGCTTCTATTAACACAAACACTGTTATGCTATTTGGTGCAGAGATAGGTAGTAAAGCTGAATATACATTAAGTGTAGATAAAAAAGATATAATCATATCATTTGAAGATTATCCTAAATTCGATAAGTACTACTTAAAGATAGAAAAGATAAAAGATGCATTACAAAGAGAGTTAAGCTATTTCTATAGTGACTTTGTTTACTTTGCATCTAATGTAAAAGATGAATTAACTATAATGAGTCCTATGCATCAAGAAACATTAAGTAGTTCTACAGTTAAGTTCTTAATAAGATCTAATGATGGAATAAGAGAAGATTATGAGTACTTATTAGAAATTTCAGATACAATATCATTTACACATAATGTTTGTAAATTTGATGCAAGCGGCGTTTCTATGTTAGATAGAGAGCCTGATAGTAACTTAATAGAATTTACTGTTGAAATACCTTATGATGGTCAAGTCTTTGCCAGAGCAAGGGCCCAAAGAGATGAAGAAGTATTTGGTGAATGGTCTGAGCCTATAAGTTTCAGTATATCAATACACTCTATAGAATCAATAGATACAAACTATATGGAATATTATTTAAATACCAATGACTTATTTGACGACTTTACTTTAAACGAAATAGTTCCTTTAGAAATCATTGATAGATCACCGATGACTGAACTACATGATAAATTATATATTGAATTTAATAAAGATATACATATTCCTAAGAACGATGATGAAGATAGTATGTATACTAAATTAGGAACGGCTATGGTATTCAAAAAGGATTTAGATAATAAAGGTTCAAAAGAAAAGATAAAAGCGAATCTGCTAGTAGATCCAGATGATCCTAGTACATTATTAATAAAACCAATAGGTGTAGAATTACTTGGTAACTGTCAGTATACTGTAGTAATTAAAGATTTAAAATTTGAAGATGGAACTACTCATTCTAATAAAGAAGTATTCTATACTAAGCCTAATGATTTATATGTATCTATAGATGATGTAAAACAACTTGTAGGAGGATTAGTATCTGATGAATCTATATTAAAGAATATAGTAGAAGCAGGTAAAGTGGCTAAGTATTGGGCTAAAAGAAATGTAGATCATCCATCTCAAATACCTGATTTTTCTAAAGAAGGATTTGAAGAAGATTATTATCCATTCTATAAGTTTATAGAATATACAGCATCTGCACACGCATTAAAAGAAGTCTATATAGAAATGATAAGCAATCCAAAAAAATGGCGTGACGTATTATCTGATTTACAAAGAGAAGAAGAGTGGGACTTTGATGCAATGAAGAGAATGATAGATGACTTAGAACATGAAGCTGAAGAATGGTTACAATTAGTTATAACTATTACTGCAGATCCTAAGTGGGCACTTAGAGGTAGACATTTCTATGCTGCATTCTATCCAAGATCTAGTGCATATCATAATACAGGATGGAATACTCCAAGACATAATAATTTTGATAGAGGGTATTAGTTATGAGAAAGAATATAAAAAATGTTTCTTCTCTTATAGATAGATATGGATACTATGCTTATTTAATAAGACTTAACAAAAGTATTAAATGCAATTGTATGAATCCAGTAACAAAAGATGCCGACTGTAAATGTAAGAAATGTTTAGGCACAGGATATAAAATACATATATCTAAAGTATTCCTTGCTTCAAGAGAGGTTAACGAACAAGAATCTAATAAAATACAAGGGTTCAGTGCTACTCCTAAAATTATGTACATGAAAGGATATGTAGAAGTTCATAAAGACGACATTATAGTAGATACAGAAAATGCATTTACAGTATTAGAGACTCAACATCATAGAGGAACGTCTGGTTATCAGGCGTTTACTAGATGTGTTTGTCCTGATATGAAATTAAACAAGGCGCTGTTTATAAAACTGTTTAAGGAGGTGCTAAATGACTACTTATCAAAGCACGATAACGACAAACAGTAAATTTAGACTAGACACAACGAAACGTAATATATTATTGATTGGCAAAGCGGAAACTAACAATAAACAAGGATTAATATTAAATCCTCTGTCTATAAATTCAGCAAAGGCTCTGTATGGAGATAGCGACTTATATCATGCCTATGAGGCAGCTCGTAATATAACTAAAGATTCTAATGTGTTTACAGTTAATTGCCAATTAATAACGGACTATATAAGTCTCATAGACGATATAGTACATTATAATTTTGACTTCATTGTTCCTCTAGATATTTATGTTAGAGATACATTTGTTGATCCTGGAAACAATTTGCGCCAATATTTCTTATCTTATTATTTAGAGCTTTTAGAATCAAAGGAAAACAATGCAACGATAATTGCAACAGATCGTCATAGTAGTTTATATGAGTCTATGGATGTATTTATCAGAGACAGTAAAAAAATATTGAATAAGTTCATTAGCGATAACTCTTTAGTTTTAAGTAGAGTAGGAAATAATTTTGTTTATATTCTTAACAATATTGAAGAGTGTAAATATGCTAATGTATTAATAGCAGCATCATTGGCTTCTTATGATTTTAAATCATATCCAACAGATATAAAATATAAAACTTATTATGATATAGATTCATTTGATTTAAATGATAAAAATATATGTTTTTATAAGTATCATGATGCTTCTAATGAGTCCTCAATCGAACAATTAAATAACCTGAGACCAGTCAAAGATATATATAAAAAAGTGTTAATAGATGTATTGATTAAGTATGTAGTAAAAAGATTGGACTTATCAGAATATAATGGAACTTTATATACTCCTTACACTATATTAAAAATAGAAAAATCAGTTAAACAGATTCTTGATAGTTTGTCTGGCGAAGTATTTAAAGATTATACAATAAATAAGATATATTATAATAAGATAACAATTAATTCTGGAGACATTATTGTTGATGTATCTATAGTACCATATGGTCTATTAGAAAAAATTAATATATGTATAGAGGTGTAGCCATGAATGATTTAGAAGAGTATATTGCGCAGTCGAGTGGAGCTGGAAAGATAGTTAAGCAAAGTATGCAAGCCGCACTCGAAAAAGAAACAAGTTATGGTTCTAAGCTTCAGACGGCAAATGGAAATGCATCGCTACTAGATTTTATTAAAATGGTTGGATTAATAATAGAGAGTAATTTAGACGATCTTAATGTAGAGTATCTTCCGTATGAACGAGGATATGCAATACAAGAAGATCCTAATGAGCCTGTTAATCATCCAGTAATAACTTTTAGAGTGAAGTCTAGAGTCCATATGGAGAACAGAGGATATAAACCAGTTCTGTTCGATACTTTTCAAACAGAAAACGGTAAATCAGTAAGTGTTTTCACTGAATACTTTACATCTCTTGTTCAGTTCGATATCATAGCTAATGAATATGATCTTGCATGGGAAGTCATGGATAGATTTGAAGAAGCATTATTGGCCTATGTAGAAACTATAAAAGGCAATGGTATCACAGATTACTTCTTATGGAGACAGTTTAATGATGACTATTATGACAATTTTAGAAACACTATGTCAATCTTAAACCTAGAGTATCGTGTGGATACTGAACGCATCAGAGTAATATTTAATGAAAACATTAAAGATATCATCACTACTGGCACTGCCGAATATGATGATAATAGCACTAAAAATAATTAATAACAATAAGGAGGGCTAAAATGTCAACTCAAAAGATGTTTGAAGACGAGTTAATACTTCCTGGTGTCATTACCGAGATAATAAGCGATTATTCTGCTAATTACGATACTAGTGAGTTTGGTACTACTGAATCGGTTACTATAATAGGTACTGCTTTTAATGGTCCTGTTGGTCAACCTGTACCTATATATTCACCTGAGTTTGCTAAATTAACTTTCGGTGAAGCTTTCGATCCTGTAACTAGAAGAGAGGCATCTCTAATACCAGAAGTTATATCTGCATGGAATAAAGGATGTAGAACTATATATGCAGTAAGAATATCTGGTAAAGAAATTTATAAAGATTTTGAATTAGCTATAGAGTCTGATTATAAATTAAGATTATCTGGTTCTTTCCCTCACAATGCTAATAAAGAATGTTATATGCATTATAAAACTACTCAAGGAGAAAGCAATGCAGGTAAAATAAAAATATATAAACCAGCTAATAGAACTACTATACAAGAAAAAATGGAAGGTGTAGTAGATAGCTTAAATTCTATACTTGTTTGTGAATTAAACTTAAGCAACTTAGAATTAACTAAAAACTCTAAATTAGTTGACTTAATAGAAAAATTCAATGAATTAAAAGCTAATAATGTTCTTACTCTTGGAATAGTTGATAAAGCTGGAGTACCTTTAGACCTAGCATCTAAAGAAGCTCAATCTTTATGTATAGGAGATATGTTCCCTGGTATATATACAATAGGTAGAGACAAACCAGGTGATGGTATAGTTCCTAAAACTAATATAGAATTAGTAAGAGTTACAGAAGATAATAAGCCTTATAAAAATATAACAGATTCAGTATGGAAGAAATTAGTTATAAATACTGACGTTAGACAAGCTTATCCATTACATGCTGATAACTTCTTAGATTTTAACGCTGCTTTATCTATACCTGCAGATGCTTCATTTGAATTCCTTAAAAAAGTAAATGTAATAGATGAATTAGCTAAAAAAGATGAAGAAGATTACGAAGAGGTAGAATTAGAACCATTCGATATCTATAGAAGATTAGGTAAAGGATTTGTAACTAATGCTAAGATAGAAAAGAAAGTTAAAAAAGGTAAAGAACACTTTAATGTAGTTCAACCTAATGACGATGACGCTTATAAAGTAGTAGGAATAAATGATGGTATTTATTCTATATTACAAAACCATAAATCTGACTATACTGTATTAGCAGATATATCTGCTGAAACTTCTATAACAGGAAAACTTCCTAAAAAAGAAGAATTTAAAGTAGTTAAAAAAGAAATAACTGTATTAAATACTGTAGCTCCTGAACCTCAACCAGTTCTTACAGTTAGTATGATAGAAGATGTAAAAGTAAAAGACGCTAGAGTTAATTATGACTTTAATATAGTAAGCTTAGATGAAAAGCCATCTTTACATGAATTATTTGATGAAGATACTATATTTGCTAGTTTATCTTCTGATAAATACGTAAGACTTCCTGTAATAGACGTTGCAGAATTAGAAAATCCTATAGAAGGAATCAAAGATGGACAATTAGCTCTTGCTTTAATACCTATGGTTAAAGGAGACAATCCTCAAGGTTATATAGTTAAATATGATTCTGCTACTCAAAAATTCCATACTTCTGATGATAACTTATTAGGAATAGGAAAAGAAGGAGAGCTAGGATATATAGATCAAAAAGTTCTTGTTGAAATAGAAGATGAATTAAGAATATTCAAAAGAGATATAGTTCTTGTAAATGGAAATCAAGCAACTAATGGATATGCTATGATGGCTACTCCTTGGTTATCAGGAGAAGAAATAAAACAATTCATATTAGTTAATGACGAAGCTACTTCTAATATCTATTATATAAATGCAGGTCAAGATTCTGCTGCTGTATTATCTAATGCATTAGTAATAGACGAAGATGGAAATATAAGTTCTTCTGAAGACCAATTTGTTTTAAAAGATGAAAATGATAATGTATTAGTTTACAACATGGAAGCTGGAACTATACTACCATTAATATCTTTAAAACATTTATCTGATGGATCATTACAAGAAGAAAACTTTACAGTAGTTGCTGCTGAAAGTAATATGCCTAAACTTCCATCTATATTCTCTGAAAACCATACATTTGTAAATGTATTCTCTAATGAAATAATATTCTGTTCACAAGAAGAAATGTTAAATAAATTTAATAATGAAGTTTTATTAAATAGAAGATTTATGTTCTCATTATTCAACAGTATGACAGCTCAAGAAGAACTTCCAGAAATATTAGTTGGACAAGGACATAATAAAGAAGAAGGATTTACATATGACACTAGTTTATATATTCCTTATTCTACATCTGATAACTTTGCAAGACAACTTGCTCAACATTGTTTATATACTGAATTAACTAATTATCCTACTCACGGTGTAATAGGAACTAATAAATTAAACGGTATGAACTTAAGTTCTATATCTCAAAGAGTTAATACTTTAGTTGCTGCTGACTTTGATTTATTTGCTAAGAAAAACAATGGTAACTACATGTTAAATTCTGATGACGAGCCATATGAAATAGGTAGATTAATATCTATAGTTAACTTACAACATTCTGTAAATACTGGTTCTAATTATAACTTCTTATCTAATGGTGCTGGAGGATACGCTGGTATGGTTTCTGCATTAAATATAGATAGAAGTTCAACTAATCAACCTATTAAGATAGATTCTTTATCTTATGAAATGTCTAATTATCAATTAGGATTATTAAACAACAAAGGTATAGTATGTGCTAAGAACTCTTTCAATAACGGTGTGGTTATAGTAGATGGTATAACTCAAGCTCCTGCTGCTTCAGTATTTAGAAGATTATCAACTACTAGAACTATAAATGAAGTTAATAGAGTTTTAAGAAAAGTTATAGAACCTTATATAGGATTAAAAGATTCTTTAGCTACTAGAAACTCTTTAAATACAGCTATTAAATCAGAATTAACATTATTAAAAGAAGTTGTTATATCTGACTTCAAATTCAAGATCTACACTGACTCAAGTGAAGGAAACTTAGGTATAATTAGAATAGATTATGTTATAGTACCACTTAACGAAATCAGACAAGTTAGAAACCAAGTAGAAGTGAGTGCAAGCATAAACTAATCTATTAACATATAAAGAGGGTGCTGGTCGCCCTCTCCTTAAAAATTTTATAAAGGAGGAATTAAAATGGCTGCACATATGAATGCTGAGGAATATTCAAAAACGTACAGTACATTTGGTGGTTGCGATATAGTTGCTGCTTTTAATGGCCATATAATAGGATCTATACAAGCAATAACATATTCTTTAACTAGAGAAAAAGTACCCGTATACACTATGGGATCTGCAGAACCTAGATCTTTCTCTAGAGGTAAAAGAGGAATAGCTGGTAACTTAGTATTTATATCTTTCGATAGAGATGCTTTATTAGAAGCTTTAGGCGATGTTTCTATATCAAAATATAAAGCTAACGATCCAGCATGGCTTGCTGAACAAGGAGCTAAGCAATTCTTAAGTATAGCTGATTGGGACAACTTTATGTCTGACTTAGCTAATCCTAATGGAAAGACTGGTGGAGGAGTGGTTGGTAACATAACTGATTTAGTTACTGATGAAGCTAAACCTAGATATGCTGACGAAATACTTCCTTTCGATATAACTATATCATTCGCTAATGAATATGGAGCAAAAGCTGTTACAGTTATATACGGAGTTGAAATATTAAACGAAGGAATAGGATTCTCTATAGACGCTCCTACAAGTGAAAGAGCTTATACTTTCATAGCTAGATCTGTAGATACTATGACTCCAGTTGACGAAAACAATTTAGGACAAATAACTACTACATGGTAAAAAATAAGCACCCTTATTGGGTGCTTTTGTTATTCTTCATCATTTAATTGGTGTTGCAATTCAAACATCTTTAATGACATAGTTTCTGCTAGCCATACACTAGTAGCAAATAAATCAGAAGGAGTTCCTGCCATAGGTTTTAATTTAGCTATTTCGGTAGCATCACCTTCTTGTTCTTCTATTGCTTGGAATACAGCATCAAGAACTGTATCTGGAACAGCGCCCTTCTCATAAAGAGAAGCATCTCTTCCTATTGGTGTAAATTCTTCACGTGCTCTAAATAATGATGATATGCTTGTATCATAATATATATTATGTAGTAGAGCACTCATTAATAGCGTATCTACTACGATACCTCTATTTATTCCTGGATTATAATGCCCTTTTCTGATTAATATGTCTAATAAAATTTCACATACTAAATTAACATATTCATCAATTTCGTAATTGGCATGCTTATAACATTCATTAATAAATATTTGTAAATCAGGATGTAAAAACTCTATAAATCTATTTGGATTAGATAAATCATTTAAATCAGGATGTATATCTGTACATCTTTGTGTTCTTTGTTGGTCCATTAATACCACTCTCCGTTCTTATTATAAGTATACATATAATATATCTAAAACAATTAATAAAGTAATACCTTATTAGAAAAGATTAGAACAACATAAAGGGGTGATTACAATAGCCTATTTTAATATAAATGGATACAATAGCTACTCGGGTTGCGATATAGTAGTAACAGTTTCATTGCCAGGTGATCTATCATCTAACTATTATACGCTAGGATCGTTACAGACATTGAGTGTCTCTACGCATCAAGACAAACGACCTGTAAGATCTATAGGAAACATAAACGCTAAAGAATATGTACTTGGTCCAAGAACTATAGCAGGATCATTAGTGTTCGCCGTATTTGATAGACACTTTGCTACTGAGATAATGAACGACTTAGGATCTTCAATGCTTCCTGATGAAATCCCTGCAATGAACTTTACAATAAACTTTATGAACGAATATGGTCGTAAATCTCGTATGGCTATATACGGAGTTAAAATAATAAACGAAGGTCAAGTAATGTCTGTAAATGATTTATATACAGAAAACACTTACCAGTTTGTTGCATTGGGCATGGAAGTATTAACATGTGACGTAGATAGTAACTCAATAAACGCTTCAAGCACAGGAGAAAGAGTTATATCGTATACGTCTAGAAAACTATTTGAAAAATCAGCAACTCCAGAAAACAAAGGAGGAAATAAACTTAGCGAAGGAAAAGCTATAGCGGATAGAATCATGAACAATAAAGACATAGCAAATGTAAAGAAACAAGAAGATAATATAATACTTTCTTGTAGTGTTGAACAACCATTAACTAAAGATGATTTGGGTATAGCGAATTTAAAATTAACAGGCGCAACCGAGAACGGTACAATATATGTCAATGATCAATCAGGCTCTGTTAATTTATATAAAATAGCTACTTCTACAAATAGAACAAAATATCCTAAAGAATTACCTGTAGGTAATTATCATGCAGTATTTAAAAGTCTTAGTAACAAATCAAGTAATGAAGTTAAGTTCTCTATATACGTAAACAATGAAGATTCTGATGCGCAAGCAGGAACAGGCGGCTTTTTACCTAATAATAATTCATTATTGCCTTTGGTTACTTTTTATGATAAAGAATCAATACCTATAATAGAAAGTGTTACTGATACAACAATAAAATTAAAAAACAATAATACTTTTACGCATGTTAATTATTTTAAAGATGGTTCAAATAAAATAACTAAAGCGTTAGGATCAAAAAATTATGTATTATTAGAAAATCTTGATGCCAATACAAAATATTATATTTATTATTCAAAAAATGACACAGATAAAAATTCATCTGAGCTTCATAGCTCTTTAACTGTCGATGTAAAAACGCAC
>JAEIGA010007343.1_pt1 | contig 16754 bp, 14 predicted proteins | sample 9270691 | NCBI WGS metagenome assembly JAEIGA01 (sample SAMN17057246, study PRJNA624740) | gut metagenome | biome: biome; isolation source: fecal sample | host: Bos grunniens | place: China: Xizang | collected 2019
GTATGGACTCGTATGTTGACCTCTTCCAGAGCCACGGCGGCAGCATGATCATGCTTGCAAAGGGTAACCGTGCACAGTGTGTTACAGATGCATGTCACAAGTATGGCGGATTCTACCTCGGTTCAATCGGAGGTCCTGCTGCAATCCTTGCACAGAACAACATCAAGAGCATCGAGTGCGTAGAGTACCCAGAGCTCGGTATGGAGGCAATCTGGAAGATCCGTGTAGAGGATTTCCCTGCATTCATCCTCGTAGATGACAAGGGTAACGACTTCTTCAAGAAGCTCGGTCTCTAACAGATACTATCATATAACGAAAGTGTCCGTCAAGATTTACTGACGGACACTTTTTTTATTTTGCAGGAGCCATGTATTCGGGGCGAAGCGAGACTGCATCTGCGCTTGGGAAATCGGATGGTACCGGCTGGGTTACTTCTCCGGTTGCGGCCCATTCGGCACCGCGAAGGAGGAGGGTCTGGAAGCCGGCACACTGCATTGCAGGATTCTCTTCTGCAGTAGGACCGCAATGGCCGATCATTATATGGAATATGCGTGCCTTGCCGTAGTCAACTGTAAATACAAGTGGCTCCTCGCGTCCCGAACCTCCAAGCGAAGTGTCAGAGAAACTTGTATAAAGCAGGTCTTTGATATTTGCCGGTCCTCTCATCCTGTCGTACAGCTCGTCCTGGGCATGCATCCATTTTTCAGGCAGTCCCTTGATGATCGGATGTCCTTCGTGACGGGAATTCATTGGGAATTCATGCTGCTGGCCGTGTGAACCTCCTGGGCCTGGAGCTGTATCCAATACAGGTATCCCATCGACAAGGTAGTAGTATGGGCCGGAGCTCTCGTTTCGACCTTCCCAACCTCCCAATGCTATGACTTTGTTAAACTCTTCCCATCCGGAAAATGCGTTATCCGCGGCGTGATAGACAATTACTCCACCTCCACCGTTTACGTAATCCATAAATGCTTCGTTTGTCTCTTCCGGCCAGCGGTCTCCGTTGTAGTCCAGCACCACCACGTCGTAAGCAGAGAAATCAGGATGGAACCCGCTCATGTCACCTCCGGCCGGGGCGGTAAGCGCAAAGTCGGTCTCGAACATTCCTGAGTTGTCGAGAATTAGTTTCAATACCTTATGACTGACTTCCCAGTTGTGGTTGTTCTGGCCTGATACGATAAGGGCTTTCATCTTTTCCGGCTGGGCATCTGTGCATCCGACGGACAGCAATGCTGCCATCAAGCCGATAGCGATGCATGCGAGTTTTCTGAGTTTGTTCATGGCAATGAATTTCAATAGTTTGATAACAAAATTAGATATATTTTTTATAACTTTACGAAAACTGACATATATATGCGCAAAATCATCATTCTATTCTCTTTTGTGTTGATGCTGGTCCTTTCAGATGATATCCGGGCTCAGAAAGATTTCAGCGCCAGGTATGATGATGTGGAAATCAATCCTGAAGATCTTCCTGATCCTCTTGTATTCAATGATGGAAAGAAAGTGAAGAACGCCCGGCAGTGGACCCGCAAACGCAGGGCGGAGATACGTGAGATATTTGCTCAGGAGATGTACGGACATGTTCCTGAACGACCTGAGGGGCTTCATTTCCGCACTCTTGCGCAGGAATCGGTCTATGATGGCCTGGGAATACGTAAGACCGTAAGAATCTATCTTGATAATCGTGAAGAACATTGGTTTGATGTCATGGTGCATCTGCCGGCAGAGGCTGCAGGACCCGTCCCGATGTTCGTAGGACTTAACTTCAAGGGTAATGATGCTACGTTGGATGAGCGTGCGGATTTCAGATGGCCATATGAAATGATATTGAAGGCTGGTATGGGAGTGGCGACTGCATGGAGAGATTCGATAGAGCCTGATGGAAGGGATAGTAATATCATAGATGAAGATATATGCAGGGATGGCGGAGTGCGCTCATGGTACAATAAGGACGGAGATTGGGGAGCCATTTCCGCGTGGGCGTGGGGCTTGAGCCGTATAATGGATTATCTGGAAACTGACAAGGCTGTAGACTGCTCGAAAGTTGCGGTCCTGGGTCATTCCCGTCTTGGAAAGACTGCTCTATGGGCTGGTGCGAATGACCTGCGTTTCGATATGGTAATATCAAATGATTCTGGATGTTGCGGTGCTGCGCTTTCAAGAAGAGCCTATGGTGAGAATTTCGCTATCATTGCAAACGCATTTCCTCATTGGTTCGCTCCTGAATTCAAGAAATATATGTGGAAAGAGAATGAGTTCCCTGCAGATCAACATTGGCTTCTGGCTCTTGCCGCTCCACGACCGCTATATGTCGCAAGTGCTACGGAAGATCAGTGGGCTGATCCGAAGGGGGAATGGATGTCTGCTTATCTCACATCTGAAGTATATGCCCTTTTCGGCAAGAGTGGTCTGAATGGGAAAATGCCCGAGCCGGATAGTCCGGATAAGACGGGACATGTGGGATATCATCTCAGGACAGGAGGCCATAATATTCTCGCATACGACTGGCTGCAGTATATAACATTCGCTAAACAGCATTTCAATAATTTATGAAACTAGACAGAAATACGGCCAAGGCTTTCAGGTATCCGACAAAAGTGATTCAGTTCGGAGAGGGTAACTTTTTGAGGGCTTTTGTGGACTGGATCATATGGAAAACCAATCAGAAGGCTGATTTCAATGCCGGCGTTGTGGTCGTGCAGCCTATAGAAAAAGGCATGGTGGATGTCCTGAATGATCAGGAGGGACTTTATCATGTGAACCTTCAAGGTATCGACAAGGGCCAGACCGTGGACTCTGTCGAAATGGTGGATGTCATAAACGGCGGTGTCAATCCGTATAGAGAATTTGACGAGTATCTGTCTCTTGCGGAGAATCCGGATATCCGTTTCGTCATTTCCAATACCACAGAAGCCGGCATTGCATTCGATCCTTCGTGCAGGCTGTCAGACAGGCCGGCCTCTTCCTATCCTGGAAAACTTACCCAGCTTCTTTATCATAGGTACAACCATTTCAAAGGAGAACATTCCAAAGGCTTGATGATTCTTCCTTGTGAGCTTATCTTCCTCAATGGTAGGGAGTTAAAGAAATGTATATATCAGTATATCGAATTATGGCAGCTTCCGGAAGGCTTCAGGAAATGGTTTGAACTGAGCTGTGGAGTATATTGCACTCTTGTCGATCGTATCGTGCCTGGCTATCCTAAGGATACCATAGATGTGATTCACAAGCGTATCGGATTTGAGGATAGACTTGTGGTAAAAGGAGAGGCTTTTCATCTATGGGTCATAGAAGCTCCTGCATCAGTCGCTGAAGAATTCCCTGCAGATAAGGCAGGGCTCAATGTCCTTTTTGTCGATAGTGAAGCTCCGTATCATGACAGGAAAGTCACTCTCCTTAATGGTCCTCATACAGTTCTTTCTCCTGTCGGATATCTGTCGGGACTTGATACGGTAAAGGAATGTGTCGAGGATGCTGAGGTCGGTGCTTTTGTCCGTAAGGTGATGTATGAGGAACTTATGGAAACTCTGGATCTGCCGAAGCCTGAACTGCAGGCTTTTGCGGATTCGGTGACCGAGCGTTTCCTGAATCCATATGTCAAGCATTTTGTAACCAGCATAATGCTCAATTCGTTCCCTAAATATAAGACAAGGGATCTTCCTGGACTTAAGAAATATCTGGAAAGGACAGGGACGCTTCCGCAAGGTCTGGTTCTTGGTCTTGCCGCCATCATCACATACTACAAAGGTGGGATGAGAGGTGATGTTGAGATCGTTCCGAATGATGATGCAGCTATTCTCGAACTGTTGAGGAGACTTTGGACCTCCGGCGATATGTATGAGATCGCAGAAGGAGTGCTTGGTGCAGCGTTCATCTGGGGCGAAGATCTCAATGCAATCAGTGGATTGACAGAACTTCTGAAGGAGTATCTTGACATTATTCACACTGACGGAATGCGTGCAGCTGTCAGAAAAGTAATCGGATGATGCTATGAAGGATTTTATAAGGATATCGTCATCGGATAATGTGGCTGTAGCCGTGCATGATGTGCAGGCTGGTGTCGTCTTTGATATGGATGGCAGGGCTTTGGTTGTAAAGGAACGTATTCCGGCCGGCCATAAGATAGCCCTTTCAGATATCAAGGCAGGTCAGGATGTGATAAAGTATGGTTTTCCGATAGGCCATCTTACGGAGGATGTATCCGAAGGCTGCCTTGTCGACCATAATAACCTTAAGACCAATCTTGCGGGTCTGGCGGAGTATGCATACCTCCCGGAAAATATCCCGGCATGTCATTTTGTGGAGCCCGGCTTCTTCAAAGGATACCGGCGTCCGGATGGACAGGCTGGAGTACGTAATGAACTGTGGATCATACCTACAGTCGGTTGTGTGAACGGAGTCGTCGAGAGGATATGCAGATGCTTCGAGGACGAGCTGTCGGAGTATCCTTATATCGAAAGGGTCGTGGCTTTCCCTCATAATTATGGCTGTTCTCAGCTGGGTGATGACCACGAAAATACCCGTAGGATACTCGCGGATATGGTCCACCATCCGAATGCGGCAGGTGTGCTTGTTGTCGGCCTTGGCTGTGAAAACAATCAGCTGTCATCTTTCATGGAGCTTGTAGGAGATGTAGATGCAGACCGAGTTAAATCCATGGAGTCTCAGAAGGTAGAGGGGGACGAAGTCGAATATGGATTGGAACTCCTGAGAGAAATAGCCCGAGCTGCTGCAGGGGACCGACGCGAAGATATATCAGTCAGTGAACTTAAGATAGGACTGAAATGCGGCGGATCCGACGGATTTTCCGGTATAACTGCAAATCCTCTTCTCGGACGTTTTTCGGATAGGATTATTGCTCAGGGAGGTACAGCTGTTCTGACCGAGGTGCCTGAGATGTTCGGTGCCGAGACCATTCTCATGGCACGCTGTCGCGACAAGGCTACCTTTGAAAAGACTGTAGACCTTATCAACGGCTTCAAGTCATATTTCATCAGTAACAATCAGCCGGTCTACGAAAACCCTTCGCCGGGAAACAAGGCCGGAGGTATATCTACACTGGAAGAAAAGTCATTAGGCTGTACTCAGAAGGCCGGTACTTCAGCAGTCGTGGATGTTTTAGGCTATGGAGAAAGATTGAAGACAAAAGGATTGAACCTCCTGAGCGCTCCAGGCAACGATCTGGTAGCATCTGCAGCTCTTGCGGCATCCGGTTGTCAGGTCGTGCTTTTTACTACGGGCAGAGGTACGCCTTTCGGAACATTTGTACCTACTGTAAAGATATCAACCAACACCGCCCTGTATGCCTCCAAGCCTCATTGGGTGGATTTTGATGCAGGAGTGGCTCTTAATGAGCTGTCAGTGTATGAATTGGATGAAAGTTTTTATAAATTTGTCATTGACGTTGCAAGCGGATGTCCGACATGCAATGAGAAGTGCGGCTACAGCGAAGTCGCCATATTCAAGACTGGAGTAACACTATAACCAAGCATATGAAAAGAATAACCGCATTATTGCTTGCAGCATCAGTTGCTGTAAGTGCATCTGCCCAGACAAACTGGCGCAATATCTTCAACGGCAAGAACTTGAAAGGCTGGACCCGCCTGAACGGACATGCCGAGTATGTAGTCAAGGATGGTGTAATCGTTGGAACCACCAAGATGAATACTCCGAATACATTCCTTGCGTATAATGAGGATATTTCGGATTTCGTCCTTGAATTTGAATTTAAGGTTGACGACGCACTTAATTCAGGAGTTCAGTTCCGTTCTGCCAGCATTCCGGAGTACAACAATGGCAGAGTTCATGGCTATCAGTTCGAGATCGATCCTTCTCCAAGGGCATGGTCTGCGGGAATCTATGATGAGGGTCGTGACGGATGGTTATATACAATCGATGATAAGGATTCAAAGGATGCGTTCAAGAATGGAGAATGGAATCATGCGCGCATAGAGGCTATAGGAAACCGCATCAGGACATGGCTCAATGGCGTTCCATGTGCAAATCTTCTGGATGAGAGAGCTTCTCATGGCTTCATAGCCCTGCAGGTTCATGGTATCGGCAGCGAAGATCAGGCAGGCAAGCATATATGCTGGAGAAATATACGCCTTTGTACAGAGAATCTCAGTGAGGTGGTCTGGTCGGATGCTGTTTCAGCAAGAGAAGAGAACCGTCTGAACAATAAGCTGAGTGAGCAGGAGATTCAGGAGGGATGGCAGCTACTTTGGGACGGAAAGACTACAGAGGGCTGGCGTGGTGCCAGACTGGCAGGTTTCCCAGAGAAAGGTTGGGTGATTGAGGACGGAATTCTCAAGGTGCTCAAGTCAGACGGTGGAGAGTCTACCAATGGAGGAGATATTGTGACAGTAGAGAAATATCGCAATTTTGAGCTCAAGGTTGACTTCATGATTACAGATGGAGCAAATAGCGGAATCAAGTATTTTGTTGATACTGAATTGAATCAGGGCGCTGGATCTTCTATCGGATGTGAATTCCAGATCCTTGATGACAACAGACATCCTGATGCCAAGCAGGGAGTGAACGGCAACAGGAAACTTGCCTCTCTTTATGACCTTATTCCGGCTCCATCTAGCAGGAAATACATCGGAGGCGCATTCAATACAGCTTTGATAAAGGTTAATGGTAATCATGTCGAGCATTGGCTTAATAATGTGAAAGTGCTTGAGTATGAGAGAAATACTCAGATGTGGGATGCTCTCGTGAACTATAGTAAATATAAGGTGTGGCCAGGATTTGGAAACGCTGAAGAAGGCCATATCCTTCTTCAGGACCATGGCGATGAAGTCTGGTTCAAGAATATCAAGATCAAGGTTCTTCCATAATCAATAACATAAAGACTAAGCATATGAAGACAGATAGAAGAGATTTCCTTAAGCAGATGACGGTTCTTACCGCAGCTGCTGCAATGCCTGCAGTGATGACAAATGCTTCTGCAGCTTCCAAGAATGCTCCACGTAAGGTAAAGCCGGGCAAAAAGGTCAGACTTGGTTGTGTGGGTATCGGTAATCGTGGTAATGAAGTTTTCAAGATGTTCGAGCAGCAGACTGAACTTTGCGATTTTGTAGCTTTCTGTGATATTGATATGGGGGCGCCTCAGACTCAGGAGATCCTTCAGAAATATCCGGATGTACCACGCTATCAGGACTTCCGCCAGATGTTCAAGGAGATGGGAAGCAAGATTGATGCAGTCTATATTGCAACTCCTGACCATAGCCATTTCCCTATAAGCATGCTTGCCATGTCTCTGGGCATCAATGTCTATGTCGAGAAGCCTATGGCTCATTCGTTCTATGAGTGCGAGCTCATGATGGAGGCTGAAAAGAAATATGGCGTCGTGACGCAGATGGGTAATCAGGGCCATTCTGAGGAAAATTATTTCCAGTTCAAGGCATGGAAAGAAGCCGGTGTGATAAAGAATGTCCGCGCAATCACAGCTCATATGAATAATGCCCGCCGTTGGCACGGATGGAGCAGCGATATCCAGTCATTCTTCCCTGAACAGCCTGTACCGGAGACCCTGGATTGGGACTCATGGTTGTGCGGCGAGATGGAGCATAAGTACAATAAGGATTTTGTGAACGGACAATGGAGATGTTGGTATGACTTCGGTATGGGTGCTCTTGGCGACTGGGGAGCGCACCTCATCGATACCGCACATGAATTCCTGGAACTTGGTCTTCCGACTGAAATCAACATGCTTCGTGCAGAAGGACATAATCTTTTCTTCTTCCCTTATTCTTCGACCATTGAGTTCAAGTTCCCGGCACGTGGAGATATGCCGCCTGTAGATGTAACATGGTATGACGGTCTTGACAACATCCCTCCGGTACCAGATGGATATGGAACGGTAGAGCTTGATCCGAATATACCTTCGGTTGCAGGAGGAAAGATACAGCCGGCAAAACTGAATCCGGGAAAGATCATCTATTCTGATGAGCTGACATTCAAGGGCGGATCGCATGGTTCTCCTCTGCAGATCATTCCTGAAAGCAAGGCAAAGGAATGGGAATCCCGTCTGCCTTTCGTACCGGATGAGTCGAACTTCTCGAATCATTTCAAGAATTTCCTTCTTGCATGTCAGGGTGTCGAAAAACCACGCTCGCCATTCAGCATCGCAGGCCCTCTCAGTCAGGTATTCTGCCTCGGAGTCATAGCTCAGCAGCTTAATGCGCGTCTGAAATTCGATCCTCAGACAAAGCAGTTCATCAACAATCCAGTTGCAAATCTTCTTCTTCGAAGAGGTATTCCACGTAAGGGTTGGGAGGAGTTTTATCTGTTGTAATGATTTATGGCTAAGATAGTTACGTTAGGGGAAATAATGCTCAGGCTTTCTACGCCCGGGCATTCCCGTTTTATTCAGGCGGATTCCTTTGATGTGGTTTACGGCGGTGGAGAAGCCAATGTTGCCGTGAGTTGTGCCAATTATGGCCATCAGGCCTATTATGTCACCAAACTCCCAAAGCATGAGATCGGCCAGGCTGCCGTAAACGCTCTGCGAAGATATGGAGTCAGGACTGAGCATATCGCTCGTGGCGGTGAACGTGTCGGCATATATTATCTCGAATCGGGTTCGGCTATGCGTCCGAGCAAGGTGATTTACGACAGGGCTCATTCTGCAATTGCAGAAGCCTTGCCGGAGGATTTTGACTTTGATGCAGTGATGGAGGGAGCTGACTGGTTTCATTGGTCCGGCATAACCCCTGCGATTTCCGACAGGGCGGCAGAGCTCACCAGGCTTGCATGCGAAGCAGCCAAGCGCCATGGCGTGATGGTCTCTGTAGACCTTAATTTTCGTAAGAAGTTGTGGACGAAGGAGAAGGCACAGTCTGTAATGAAGCCTTTGATGCAGTACGTTGATGTCTGCATCGGAAATGAGGAGGATGCGGAACTTTGCCTGGGCTTCAAACCTGATGCAGATGTGGCCGGCGGAAAGACAGATGCCGAAGGATACAAGGCCATCTTCAAGGCAATGGCTCAGGAGTTTGGCTTCAAGTATGTCGTTTCTACACTACGTGAATCATTTTCAGCCTCTCACAATGGATGGAAGGCAATGATTTATGATGGCGTAGACTTCTATGAGTCAAAAAGATATGATATCCTTCCTATTGTAGATCGTGTCGGTGGAGGAGACTCGTTTTCCGGGGGCCTCATCCATGGCCTGCTGACAAAGGATACAAAAGAAGAAGCATTGGAGTTCGCCGTTGCCGCTTCGGCCCTCAAGCATACTATAAACGGAGATTTCAATATGGTCTCGGCAGAGGAAGTTGAGGCTTTGGCTGGTGGAGATGCTAGTGGCAGGGTTCAAAGATGATCGATTATGGCAAGATTTGATAAGATGAATGTTATAGGGAAGATGGGGGCGACAGGAATGGTCCCGGTCTTCTATCATAAGGATGCTCATACTGCGAAGATGGTGCTGAAAGCATGTTATGATGGTGGAGTACGTGTCTTCGAGTTTACCAACCGAGGAGATTTTGCGCATGAAGTATTTACCGAGATAGTCAGATATGCGGCAGTCGAGTGCCCTGAAATGGCTGTCGGAGTAGGTTCTGTCGTGGATGCACCAACAGCTGCGCTTTATATTCAGTCCGGAGCCTGCTTCGTAGTTGGTCCTATGTTCAATCCGGAAATTGCAAGATTATGTAACAGACGTATGGTTCCATATTCACCGGGATGCGGTACCGTGACAGAGGTCGGAAATGCTCAGGAGGCAGGATGCGATATCTGCAAGGTCTTTCCGGGGGATGTTCTGGGACCAGCCTTTGTCAAGTCTCTGATGGCTCCAATGCCGTGGTCAAAGATCATGGTCACCGGAGGAGTCGAACCTTCTGAGGAGAATCTTGCTTCATGGTTCAAGGCTGGAGTGTTCTGTGTAGGTATGGGATCCAGACTGTTCCCGGCTGAAAAAGTCAAGGCTGGCGACTGGACATATATAACCGAAAAATGTCGCGAGTCTTTGGAAATCATCTCTAATGCAAGGTCTTGATATGAAAAAGAATATGACAAATTGGAGATGGTGGATCTGTCTTCTTTTATTTCTGGCGACGACCATTAACTACATGGATCGTCAGGTGCTTTCGCTTACATGGAAGGATTATATCGCTCCGGAATTTCACTGGACCGACTCGGATTATGGAACAATCGCCGGTTTCTTTTCTTTGTTTTATGCATTTGCCTGTCTGTTTGCCGGTAGATTCGTTGACTGGATGGGAACAAAGAAAGGCTTCCTTTGGGCAATCGGAATCTGGTCTGTCGGTGCGTGCATGCATGCAGGGTGTGGATGGCTTACCATGAAGCTGGAAGGTATAGAGTCAATGCAGGCTCTGAAGGCAATAGAGGTTGGTTCTGCAGCCGCAGCAGCTGTTGCCGGCATCAGTGTCTGGCTTTTCCTGATATGCCGCGCCGTCCTTGCAATCGGTGAGGGTGGAAACTTCCCGGCAGCAATAAAGGCGACCGCAGAGTATTTTCCGAAGAAGGACAGGGCTCTGGCTACAGCTTTGTTCAATGCGGGAAGTTCTGTCGGAGCTCTCGCTGCGCCGCTTACCATTCCTCTTCTTGCAGACTGGCTTGGTTGGGAGATGGCTTTCATCATCATCGGTGCGCTTGGTTTCATCTGGATGTTCTTCTGGGTATATATGTACGACAAACCGCAGGTCTCCAGATATGTGAATGAACAGGAACTGGAATATATCAATCAGGATGATAAGACTATAGAGACGGAATCTCGCAATACCGTTGCAGAAAAGGCGATTCCTTTCTTCAAGTGCTTGAAATACAGACAGACATGGTCCTTTGTGTTAGGAAAGTTCTGTACTGATGGTGTGTGGTGGTTCTATCTCTTCTGGGCACCGGCATATTTCTCCGAGTGTGGCTATACTATGCATACGACCACAGGAAAGATGCTTGTTTTCGTGCTGTATCTGATCGTTACGTTCGTATCATTAGGTGGCGGATATCTTCCTAAATTCTTTGTCGAGAACAAGGGTATGGAGCCATATGCGGGACGAATGCGCGCCATGCTTATATTCGCTTTCTTTCCTCTTCTCGCCCTTTTTGCCCAGCCACTTCAGAACATGTCGGTATGGTATCCTGCTATTATCATCGGATTGGCAGGAGCAGGACATCAGGCATGGTCGGCAAACATTTTCTCAACTGTGGGAGACATGTTTCCGAAGTCTACCATCGCAACGGTAACAGGCCTCGGAAATATGGCCGGAGGTATAGGCTCTTTCTTGATAAACAAGGGAGCCGGAATGCTCTTCGTATATGCAGCCTCGCAGGGGGAGGCCTTCCGTTTTCTTGGCTTCAGCGGAAAGCCGGCTGGTTATATGATCATCTTCTGTGTCTGTGCGGTAGCATACCTGATCGCGTGGAGTATAATGAAGACTTTGGTACCTAAGTACAAACCAATCAATCCTGAAGAATAATACAATGAGCAGCATAAAACCTTTCATGGATGAGGATTTCCTTCTCACCACAGAAACATCAAGGCATCTGTACCATGACCATGCGTCCAAGATGCCGATCATAGATTATCACTGTCATCTTTCTCCTAAGATGATAGCAGACGACTATCGTTTCAGTACCATAACCGAACTCTGGCTCGGAGGTGACCATTACAAGTGGCGCGCCATGCGTACGAACGGTGTGGATGAACATTATATAACCGGGGACGCTTCTGATTGGGAAAAATTCCAGAAATGGGCGGAGACGGTTCCATATACATTCCGTAATCCTTTATATCATTGGACTCATCTGGAGCTTCGTACGGCCTTCGGTATAACCGAGACGCTTAATCCCGATTCGGCACGACGTATCTATGACGCATGTAATGCAAAACTCGCGGAGGATGGAATGACTGCAAGAGGATTGATGCGCAGATATAATGTCAAGGTTGTGTGTACGACTGATTACCCGGTAGATTCTTTGGAATATCACCGTCAGATCAAGGAAAGCGGTTTTGAAATAAAGGTACTTCCTGCATGGAGACCGGACAAGGCTATGGCGGTTGCAGATAGTTCATCGTATCGTGCCTATGTCGAAAGACTTGGTGAAGTGGCCGGTGTCAAGATTGATTCATATGATTCTTTGATCGAGGCATTGAGAATCCGTCACGATTTCTTTGCAGCGGAAGGCTGTTCTGTTGCAGACCACGGCGTGGCTGAGTTTCCTTGGGCCGAGTGCCCGAAGGATCAGGCAGATGCATTGTTTTTAAAGGTTATTGGAGGGACAGAACTGTCGTCTGTGGAAGTCGCTCAGCTTCAGACAGCTATACTTCTCGAACTTGCCCGTATGAATCACGAGAAGAACTGGGTGCAGCAGTTCCACTATGGTGCTCTTCGCAATGTCAACAAGAGAATGTTTGACAGGCTTGGTCCGGATACGGGATACGATACTATAGGAGATTGGAAATCTGCCCAAGCCATATCTTCTTTCCTGAATGCGTTGAATGTGGATGACTCTCTTGCCAAGACCATTCTCTATAACATCAATCCTTCCGAGAATTATGTAGTAGCTACAATGCTTGGTAATTTCCAGGATGGTTCTGTGCCGGGAAAGATTCAGTTCGGTTCAGGCTGGTGGTTCAATGATCAGCTTGATGGTATGGTGCAGCAGATGAATGCATTATCTCTTCAGGGCCTTCTCAGCCGCTTTGTAGGAATGTTGACGGATTCCAGGTCTTTCGTTTCATATCCGCGTCATGAATATTTCAGAAGAATCCTGTGTGACCTCATCGGTAAGGATGTGGAGGCAGGTATGATTCCTGAATCCGAAATGAAAAGGGTAGAGGAGATGGTAGAGGATATCTGTTATTGGAATGCTGAAAGATACTTTAAATTTTGATGCTTTATGAATAGTTTGTTTGATATACAGGGCAAGGTCGTCGTGATGACTGGAGGAACAGGTGTTCTTGGCCGTGCAATATGCGCCCATCTTGCGAAGGAAGGGGCAAAGGTTGTCATTCTCGGACGTAAAGCTGAAGTCGGCAATGCTCAGGTGGAAGCAATCAAGGCAGAGGGAGGTGAAGCGATGTTTCTCACTACCGATGTAATGGACCGCGAAAAGCTGGAACAGAACCTTAAAGATGTTCTTGCGGCTTATGGCAGGGTGGATGCCCTGTTGAATGCGGCAGGAGGCAATATGCCAGGAGCAACCATATCTCCTGATGGAAATATTTTTGACCTCAAGGCAGAAGATTTCCAACAGGTACTGAACCTTAATCTTGTGGGTACGGTACTCCCGACGCAGGTGTTTCTTAAACCAATGGTCGAGCAGGGTAAGGGTGCAATCGTGAATTTCTCAAGCATGGCAGCATTCCGCCCATTGACTCGTGTGTGTGGCTATGCAGCGGCAAAGGCCGGTATAAGCAATTTTACCGCATATATGGCAACGGAAATGGCCAGAAAGTTCGGAGAAGGTATAAGGGTGAATGCTATTGCTCCAGGATTCTTCCTCACCGAGCAGAACAGGGCTCTTCTGACGAATCCTGACGGTACATATACAGCCCGTGGTAATGATGTGATTCGTCAGACACCGTTCGGACGTATGGGACGTCCGGAAGAACTCTGCGGCACGATACAATATCTGATAAGCGACGCTTCAAGTTTTGTGACGGGAACAGTCGCAATCGTAGACGGTGGGTTTAACGCTTATGCTATGTAGGTATGGTACTTTGTGAACAGACATGGAGGTGGTATGGACCGGATGATCCTGTAAGTTTGTCGGATATAAGGCAGGCCGGGGCAACCGGTATAGTAAATGCTCTTCATCACATTGCGAATGGAGAGGTCTGGACAGTAGATGAAATCCTTAAGCGTAAGGAAATCATCGAAGCTGCCGGTCTCCGATGGTCAGTTGTAGAAAGTGTTCCGGTCCATGAGCATATCAAGACTCAGACAGGAAATTATAAGGAGTATATTGAAAACTATAAGGAAAGTATCCGTAATCTTGGAAAATGCGGGGTAAATATAGTGACCTATAACTTCATGCCAGTACTTGACTGGACAAGAACTGATCTTGCATATGAGCTTCCTGACGGTAGCAGGGCATTGAGGTTCGAGAGAGCGGCTTTTGTGGCCTTTGATCTTTTCATTCTGAAGAGGCCAGGGGCTGAGAATGAATATTCTGAAGAGGAAAAGGCTAAGGCAAGAGCGCGTTACGAGCAGATGTCTCAGGACGATATGGACTTGCTGGTAAGGAACATGATAGCCGGTCTTCCTGGCTCAGAAGAAAGTTTTACTTTGGAACAGTTTCAGCAGGAGCTTGACAGATATAAGGATATTACCCCGCAGAAACTTCGAGACAATCTTATCTATTTCTTAAGTGAAATATGTCCTGTTGCAGACGAGGCAGGAGTCTCTCTTGTAATCCACCCTGATGATCCTCCAATGTCAATACTGGGACTTCCACGTATAATGAGTACTGCGGATGATTTTCAGAAGTTGATTGATTCCGTTCCGAATGCTAGCAATGGACTATGTCTTTGCACCGGTTCTTTCGGTGTGAGCAGCGCTAATGATTGTGCATACATGATGACGCGCTTTGCCCAGCGTATCAATTTCGTACATCTGCGTAGTACGCAGCGTGATGCGGAAGGTAATTTCCATGAAGCAAACCATCTGGAAGGCGATGTTGATATGTATGGTGTAATGAAAGCTTTCCTGGAGATGCAGCAGAAGAGGGGCGTCTCTATCCCTATGCGTCCGGATCATGGACATCAGATGGTAGATGACCTTAAAAAGAAAACCAACCCAGGTTACAGCTGTATAGGCCGTCTTCGTGGATTGGCTGAACTTCGTGGACTTGAAATGGGCATAGCCTTGTCTCTGTTTAATTCTGGGCGATAAAACGGTAGAGTATCTCTCCGGTCTGATTCGGAGGCGCTGTCTGTGATGCTGAAAAACGTGACAGACGGGCTGCTCTTACTGCGAAATTTCTTAAGCATTGGTCATCTGAGGAAATCCCATCCATAACCTTTGCTCCTACCACCTGACCGGCATTGTTTACTGTGATGATGACAGTGACATCACCGGCTCCGTAGCATCTGTATGCCGGAATCTTGAGATGGCTTGCCTTACGGCCGTCAAGTGTATATGAAACAACTGAAGGACCGCTGTATTCCTTCTTATTGCTGTCATCAGATTTTTTCTGATGCTGCATCTCTACTGTTTCTTCGCGTGCGTCCTCTTCGATTGCGTCCTTATGGCCGTTCTTAAGGTCCTGAGCGAGTTTCTCTGCATCTTTGTACAACTGCTCTGCATCAGTGCCTCTATCGTCCTTTAACGTTGATCTGGAGGCATCTACTGCGATGTTCCTTATCGGGGCTCCAGAAGTCTGCGCAGCAGCTATCATCTCGTCAAGTTTTCTGCTGATGTCTTCCTTGAATATGGTTTCCTTCTCCTTGCGTTCTATTTCCTCCAGCTTGGAGAAGTCTAGCACGAAACTTTCTTCTCGCCTTATTGTTGAATCAATCGAGTATAATAACAAGACAATAATCACCGTGAGATGGAATATCACGGTGAGATATAGTCCTGCCTTATTTTCTTTTTCGATTTTCAATGCTTTATTTGTTGCTTGAGAGAGATTTCTCGATAGTTGCGGAGATTACGTCGATAGCGACTTTGTTGTGACCGCCCTGTGGTATTATGATGTCTGCATATCGCTTGCTTGGCTCGATGAACTGCAGATACATAGGCTTGACTGTGTTTGAGTATCTTTCGATTACCCATTCGACAGTTTTGCCTCTCTCAACTATGTCGCGCGCCATCACTCGCATGAGTCTGTCATCGTCGTCGGCATCAACGAATATCTTGATATCCATCAGCTTACGCAGTTCAGGGTCTGTAAAGATAAGTATGCCTTCGACGATTATCACGTCTGCAGGCTTTACGGTAAGTGTATCTTCAGAACGTCCGCATGTGATATATGAGTATATTGGCTGCTCGACAGTCTTTCCTTCTCTGAGTTCCTTGAGCTGTGCCCTTAGAAGATCAAAGTCAATAGACTCCGGATGATCGAAGTTGTGTACTCGTTTTTCCTCTTCACTCAGATGTCCGAGGTCCTTGTAATAAGAATCCTGAGGAATCACCACAACATTTTCCTTGAGCTGTTGAGTGATTTCTCGAACTACTGTAGTCTTTCCAGATCCGGAACCTCCGGCAATGCCTATTATAAGCATATACAAAAATGATGATATCCCCGGCAAGCCGGGGATTACGATTAATATTCTGCGTTCTTAGGTGTACGTGGGAATGGAATCACGTCGCGGATATTGCTCATGCCTGTCACAAAGAGGAGGAGGCGCTCAAATCCGAGACCGAATCCACTGTGAGGCGCTGAACCGAAGCGGCGTGTATCAAGATACCACTCGAGACCCTTGCGGCTCATGCCTGTCTCTTCGATACGTGCCTCAAGCTTCTGAAGTGAAGACTCACGTTCTGAACCTCCGATGATCTCACCGATCTTAGGGAAGAGCACGTCCATTGCGCGAACTGTCTTTCCATCCTCATTCTGCTTCATGTAGAATGCCTTGATGTCCTTAGGATAGTCTGTGAGGATGACAGGCTTCTTGAAGTGCTTCTCCACGAGATATCTTTCGTGCTCGCTCTGGAGGTCAGTACCCCAGCTTACCGGATATTCCCATTCTACGCCTGCAGCCTCGAGAATCTTGATACCCTCAGTATAGGTAAGGCGTACGAACTCAGTGTCAGCAACGCCTTCGAGACGCTCGA
>JAEIGA010007344.1_pt1 | contig 16752 bp, 13 predicted proteins | sample 9270691 | NCBI WGS metagenome assembly JAEIGA01 (sample SAMN17057246, study PRJNA624740) | gut metagenome | biome: biome; isolation source: fecal sample | host: Bos grunniens | place: China: Xizang | collected 2019
ACACTGCGCCATCGGGTTCACTTTCATCTATGCCATTATCTTTAATTTTATTCCCAGAGCAAGGAGTTGGGAGGTGATGGCTTATGTGACTTCTGCACACTGCGCCATCGGGTTCACTTTCATCTATGCCATTATCTTTAATTTTATTCCCAGAGCAAGGAGTTGGGAGGTGATGGCTTATGTGACTTCTGCACACTGCGCCATCGGGTTTATGTCGTATCTAAATCGTTCTATTTAAATTTACGCAGGCAAGTGGGTGGGTTCTTATTCGATGTTGTGTTTTTTTCGCATGGATGCCGCATTTTCTGCCATAAGATTAAATTTTTCATTGGCAGCCTTCTTATCGGTAATGCCGTTTGATGCGGATGTGTAATCGGCACCATTTAATACAATCAATCGTGGTAATGGTGCATCGCCGCAATCAATATAGTATTTATTTGTATCGTAATATTTTCCATAACATTTGTTGTTCAGTATACCAACGATACCGTTGCGGGCCAATGTCGAACAAGATGGTTCGGTGCCAAATGTTATTTCACCGTTATCTAATTCTTCGCTTGGGTTTGATAAGATACCTGGGCACCATACCTTGACATATTTATTGTTAACAGATGCCATTGTGTCGTTATCAATTGTTTTGCGGCGACCAAAGCAGTCGTCATATTGCGACATCAGGTTTATATCAAAGTCAGAACTGATGCCGGTACCACGCAAAATACTGGCACGGTCAATTGTCTTATTAGATGTACTGCGTGGGTTAAGTGCGTCGCCACAGATTATCTTCATGCCCCAACAATTGCTGGATGCATCCCACATTTCGGCATCAAATCCAGCGCCCATCGCCATATAGCAGTCGGTTGGACTGATACGGCATACGGTTTCTTGTTCCCACCATGGGATTGCCTGTGCCGCATCGGCGATAATTGTTGACAGAATAGAAAATAAAAATAATTTTTTCATGAGTTCTCTCTTCATCTCTGTATATTTTATCAAATTTTAATTCGTTGTGCAATTGTTCGTATTTATTGTGTTGTGCCGGTCTGGCTTGTGCTTTTTTCGATGCAATATCCCCATCTTGGATTGGTAGATGTTTCACGATAAAATGGTGTAAATAATGTGTGGCCCGTTTTGTCGTGAATGCCATCGGTGATGTATAGTTTATCGCAGTAGTTTTCATGACACAGCGGGCTAAAGCTGTCGTATTGCTCTTTGGTTAGGTCTGTGCAGTCGTATATTCTGCCTGTTGCATCTTCCTTACAATGTTGATATTTTGGTTCTTCATCTACATCAACCCATGGTATATCGACCCATTGGCCACCAAGGCGTTCACATTCCGCTGATAATTCGTTCGCCATGGATTTGTGCATTTCGTCCATAACAACATTTATATCTTGTAATACGGTGGCCGGTGGCAGTGAAGAATCCGATTCTGATGGGCGGACGCATGTTTGTAGTGCGTATTTGACCATTTTTTGATAAAGACTGCCGATATAGTCAACGCCGCATTCTTGTTCAATTTGGTTTTCTTCTGATTGTATTTTGTCCTTAGTACCGCCGGGACAGGTATAGCCAATTGGGCATGGTGTGCATTTATTGCCGTCTTGTGGTGTTTTGTTATATTTGCCGTTATATGTCATATAGTAGTTTGTTTTGCAGCTGGTGTATTTGCGCAGAGCTGGACATGTAAAGTCAGCGTATGTTTTTGGTTCTTCATGTATTGTTATTGTGGATTTGTTTGTTTGGTTATACTTATTGCAAAGGTCATTCGTTGCGTATCTGCCGTCGCCGGGCGCGTATACACGACATGCGTATGGGTATGAATGAATTGTGTCGTTGCCCGGTACTGCACATATATCTTTGGCATAGTTGCGCAATGTGACCAGGCATTGCTGGGCAATTTTCTGATCGGTAATGTTGTGCATTGCCGTTAATAATGCCTGCATGCCATTTGTGCCACCGCCGTACAGGTTGCTGCATGTGTCCAGTTTTTCTTGGCACATTTGTTCGGATAATTCCAGGCGTGAACCCAGTAATAAATTCTCATCGATATTACTAAAATCTTTAAGTGATTTGTTCTGTTCGTCATAACATGTATTTACCACGTTTAGACATTCATCTTTGACCTGGCGAATACGGTCATGTTGGCCTTGATATATTTCGGTAATTGCCTGGCGCATGAATTCGTCCCATACGCTGTCTGCGATGTCGCGACATGTGTCCAGACCGCGTTTTGCGTACTGGCGCATGTTGTTTAATTTGCCAACAATCAGGCGGTTGGTTTGGTTGGTCAATATGTCCCCAGATAACGATATCTGGTTTTCCAATTGATAGAAATTTGGTGTGTATATCGGTTCGCCGGTTTCGTATGTCAAGTACAGTCCAGTAATATCAAGGCAATGTACATAATCTGTTCCACATGCCGTGTTCGCAGTTATGTCAGAACGAACCTGGGCAATACAGTCGTTGATTGATGTTGAATTGTGATTATTGTAGTTTTCCAGACGTGCCAATTGCATTTCTCGTTCCGTATCACGGATGGTGTCGTTTGCGTTATTTAACTGTTTATCAAGTGTTTTTACCAATGTGGCACAATCGTTTTCAATATACATTCCGTATGCAGATACAACCATGGCCCGGGTGCTGTCTGTGGTGCAATATTCCGAAACCATTTCAGAACATTGTGCGTGCACGGCGTTATACAGTGATTTCCCGGTTAGGTTGGCGATATTGACACCACCGGTCAAATCTGTTGTTGCCCATATCGAATTTATATCACCGGCAATGTCCAGCGTTCCTTGGGTGGATAATGATTTGTTCTTGGTTTGATTCAAAACCGCACTTATGCCGGCCAATTTTGATGCGCTGGCTGATGTGTCGTTGGCGTTTGATTGTGCAATTTCACCGCCAGTTGCAGATATTATGGCGTTTACTTCGGCAGCGCTTTTATCAATAACGGATATGTTCAGATTTTTGAAATCCTGTAATTGGTCGGATGCCTGGGTCAGGGCACGTTCGCGTGATTGAATCTCGCCCAGTTTTGAAGAGCATACACAACGACGATATGTGTCATTAGCCGTGGCACAGAATTGATCCATGCATGTAAAGTACGCATTACGGCACATGTTATATTCGGTGCCAAATGTGTTCGATTGCGTCGTAGATATTGATACGGTGGCACGGGCAGGTCGTGTTTGTGTGTTAGTTTTTTTTATGCTGCGTGCAGGGTGAATTGGTGTCTGGGCCGTGCGTGCCGTTGTTGTTTTTGTGACACGGGCGTTTGTTGCCGTGCGTGCTGTTGAACGTGGGGTGGACGCATTGCGTGAAATAGTATTAGTCCCAGATGTACGTGCCGTTGTCTTAGATGATGAACGAGAAGGGGCAGATGATGCACTTTTTGTGTCAGTACGTGGTAAGGCGTTTGTATCACGAACAGCCGCATTGGCAATGCCAATGCTGACGAAAATCGCCGTGATAAAATATAATGCCTTTCTCATCCGTAGTACTATAAATATAATGTTATCAAAAAATCTTGTTTCAAACAAGAAAAATGAAACAAAAAAACGCCCAATCGGGCGGTTTTTTAATTAGCGTTTTCTGTGGTTGGGCGACTGCGTTCAACGAATGTTATGCGACCCTTGTCTAAATCGTATGGTGTCATTTCAACACGAACATGTTCGCCAACATTTACCCAAATACGTAATTTGCGCATTTTGCCGCATACGGTCGCCAAAATTTCATGTCCGTTTTCCAATTTTACACGGAACATTGTGTTTGGTAATTTGTCTTCTACAACGCCACTGAAAACGATAACATCGTCTTTTGCCATGTGTTTTTTCCTATGTTGTTCGTTAAAAATTCTGAGCAGTATGATATCGTTTGTGTTGACAAAAATCAAGAAATTTTTATCTGCTTGCGTGAATATCAAAAGTCTGATAAAATGATGAAAAAAGTTGGGGAGTGGAGGTCACTTATGAATTTTAGAATTCTTGCATTGATATTGTCGTTGATTCCGTGTATGTCTGATGCGGCCGTGCGCGCGGGTGGTTCTGCACGGGTGGGGATGAGTCGTGCTGGTGGTTCGGCGTCACGTTCGTTGACGGTGTCAAAAGGTGATAAAGTATCGTCCGGGACAAATACGTCGGCCCAAGATAAAAATGTGGCAGAAGATGATACGGACGATGTTGTCGAAGAAGAAATAGAAGATGTTGCCGAAGTCGAAGATGTGGAAGAAGTAGAAGAAGAATCTTCTGATACAGAAAGCGCACCTGTGAAAAGTGCAGAAAATTGTCGTGATGCGTATCGTGCGTGTATGGATGAGTTTTGCTTGCTGGATGAAAGCGAAGGATATCGTTGCGCCTGTTCGTCTAATATTGAAAAATCAAAATCTTTGATTCTGGAAATTCAACAAATTCAAGAAGATGCCGATAAGATGTATACCGAAGGTGTCGAACGTGAACAATTGGGGGCTAAAGCAAAGTTGGTGTTCGGTGAAAGTGATGCTGCCAAAAAAAGTTCGCGCGTGTCTGGGGTTAGTTTTGCAGATTGGTTGAGTGGTGGTGTAGAAGAAGATGATGATGAAGATGGCTTGGGTGCAGACGATTCGATTGGTGATGGTTTGTATGCGATGGCATCAGAATTTTGTGCTGTGGAATTAGAATCGTGTGGTTCTAAGGCAGAAATGGAAGAAATGCTGTATCAACGTCAGATAACAGCAGATTGCAAGGCGTATAGTTCTTATTTGGCAGATCAAAAATCAAATGCCATGGCGAACAAGCGTACCGCAGAGGCGGCCGTTCGTCAGGCACGATTGGAAATGCTGGATACAACGAACAAGTATAATCGTGGTGAATGTTTGTTGGCTTATCGTGCGTGTATCGCAGACAAGGGCGGATGTGGTGCAAACTTTGAAAACTGTTTAGACAAGGATTTGTTGGGGCGTCGTGCAAATGCCTGTGATAATGTGTTGGATCAATGTTTGGCAGTAAAAGAATATGTTCTGCAAGACTGGGAAGACGAATCGAAAAGTATTTTGGAAAATGCGGCAAAATTTGCCGACAAGTATCGTCGCCAGACATGTTTGGCCCAAATTCAGGTCTGTTTGGAAGATGGTTGTTCGACAACAACTAATTCTGCGTGCTTGACGGATGTTAATGTTGCGGCAGGTGTGTGCCCAATTATTACAGAGTGCAACGAAATGATTCCGGGTTTGCAGGCGGTGGTTAACGATAAGCTGGGGTATTTGCGCACACAGTTCTGTCAGAATGATGTGGATGCGTGTTTGCGTGATAGATGTGGTGAAAACTTTACTGCGCCTGAATGTGTCGGTAAAAAGCCGACAGAAATCGTAGAACTGTGCCCCCAAGATATGTTCCCGTCGTGCAAGAATGAAACGCAATTTGATGTAATTGTTTCTGCAGCAGTATTGCAGATGGATTATCAAATGATGCAGGGGTGCATAAATCATTTTAGTGAACAGTTGGGCAAGGTTTGTGGTACAGATATGGCGTGCTTGCCATCGGATGATACGGTGATGTCTTTGGTGGAAATACCAGAAAGCGAAGCAGAATTGGCGGCGTTGCGTGTCCAAGTTCGTGACAATTCTAAGACGGCAGTTGATGAATTCTTTAAGCAGTTTGAACAAGATACGACTGTGGCCAAATGTGCAGATGCAGAAAAACCAAAGGGACGTAGAAGTTTGCAAAATAGCGTCTTTACAACAGCCAAGTTGATTGCAGAAATCGGAGCAGAAAATCGTGCGATGCGTGCATTGGAATCAAAAATTGCAGAATTGTCACGTCAACAGGATTTGGAAGAGGCAGAAGAAAACTGTTTGAAAACATACAAGGTTGAAAAACCAGATGAATCCAAGAAGAACTATAGCTATATCCGCAGTGTGTCATTTGAACCGTCGTTGCGCAACTGTCATGTGTGTCGTATGCAACAGGTTTGCGAGACAGGTGGTGAATCCAAGGCAACATCTGCGCTGAAATCTGCGGCGGGTGGTTTGTCAGCTGGGGCGGCTGCTGGTACAATGGTTAGTGCTGGTTGGGGTACCGCGATTGGTGGTGTGATTGGTGCCGTTGGTGCCGGCGTCTTGGGGGCGGCGTCTGGTGGAAAACAGGAATTCTGTCAGGAAATTGAAAGCTGCGAAGATATTAACATGTAATTTGATATATCATGGGGCAAGAGAGAATGAAAAAACATAAATTTAATCTGATTTTTGCGATAACTGCGGCCTTGATGGCATTGGGGGCGTCTGATGTAAATGCGGCGTCAAAAAAAGAGACTAAACAGTCTGCAATCCAAAAAGGAACCAAGGTGCGTACTAAAACAGAGGCGTCTGGACTGTATGATCAGGAATGTTATGATGCGTATTATGGTTGTATGGATCAGTTTTGTATTTCTGATGTGGAAAGTGGTGGCAGTTGTTCTTGCAGCGATTTAAGCTTGAAATATGAAAAAGATTTGTTGGCTATACAAGCAAAACTTGAAGAGGCGGAACGTGTTGCAACAGTTGAGGTTGAAAAAATTCAAGCGGGTGCCAAAGCAGATATTATCTTTAATGGTGAACGTCAATATGATGAAGATGGTAATGTTGTCAAGGTTGATGAAGTAAGCGAACGAGATGCCAAAAAGAATTTGTTGGCAATGTTTGAACAGGTATATGATGAGGAGGATGAGGATTCTTATGAAGCGGTAGATTTTTCGGCATTGAAGGGTAATGAATTATATGCCGCTGCGGAAAATCTGTGTTTGGAACAGGTGCCAGAATCATGTGAATCTGATTTGAAATTGATACGAAATATGTATTCTCGGCAAATTACATCTGATTGCAAGGCGTTTGAAAATAGTATCGCTAAAAAACAATCCGAAGCAAAAATGGCAATGGCCCAGGCAGAGGCAGATGTTCGTAATGCATTAAAAGAAAGTTTTGATGAAGCCAATTCTTATGATTTGGGTACATGTATGGTTGAATTCAAAAAGTGTATGCAGACCAAGGATGCGTGTGGTACTAATTGGGAAAATTGTGTTGCAGAAATTGCGCATGAAAATATGCAGAATAATACGGTTTCGTCATTTAGTGATAATGAATCAGATAAGGTTATAGAATGGTCGCAGAGTTATGATATAACATTATCAACAATGGAATCGCTGGGGGCAAAACGAATCATTTGTGAAAATGTTTTGGATAGATGTGTTGCGGTTCGTGATATGGTTTGGCCTGCGTTCTTGCGTGAGGCGTCACCAACAATCAAAGTTGCAGAATCTGTGGCAGAATCAAAGTTCCGTCAGTCTTGCTTGACAGATATTTCTGATTGTATTCAAACGGCGTGTAAGGATGATATCGTGGGCAAGGGCGTTGATACAATGGATGCGTGCTTGTCTCGTCCGGATATGGTAAAAAGTTTCTGTAAGGTTGAATTGGAACCTTGTGAAAAAATGGAGCCGTTGATCTGGGGGTATGTCAAAGATAAATTGGCAGCTATGCGTGTTGATGCATGTACACAAGAAGTTAAGGATTGCTTTACCGCAGATACACGTTGTGGTGAAAATTTCCAGAATTGTATAGGTATGGATTATGACTATATTCATGATATCTGTCCGATAGACAGCTTGGTTGTTTGTAAGGCGAACAATCCAAACTTTAAGATTGATGATTTGGATTCGATGTTGATGGGTTTGTATCTGAATATCGATAATTCTATGTTGGATAACTGTCAAGAACTGATTGATACCAAGATGGCAGAATTGTGTGGTAGCACAACGGATTGTAATCGATTTGCAGCAGATGAAATTATTGGTACGAATTCATTGCGTTCACAAAAGGACGGTACAGTATATCGTGTGACAGGTATGATTTCATTTGGGTCTATTAAAATGGGTGATGCGTCTGGCAGAACCATTGATAAATCAGAGGAAGGTAGTTCAAATATTTTGGAACCCGGTGAAATTGGTGTTCAAGAATATTTAAGTCGTGTTCGTGCGCTAAATGTTGGGGTTCAAAATGCTGATGGTATTATCTCTGCAATTGAAGAAGAATTAAACAATATTGCGGGCACAATCAATCGTACAATTGAAATGATTGAACAGGATCCGGAAATTCAGTTCTGTGTGAATGGTCGTGATTTGTCACAGATTACGGGTAAAAAGAATGACAAGACCCAGGCAAGATATCCGAATCTGTTAAATCAGATTAAGATACAAATTGCAAATGCTGCATTGCGTCAGGCCCAGACTAATTATAATACTAAATTTACCAAGATGGTGGCAGAAGCGACCAGGGATGCATCAGCAGATTTGGCGCAATACATGTGTCAAAAAATGGCAGAAACTGGTGCGATGACTTTGGCGAGTCCAGATGTTGATTTGGCTCCACCGTTTGCAATCAGTTATGATGTTGGAGCGGGTTTGAACACAGAAGATTTGTTAACAGGTGGTGCAGGTGTTGTGAGTTTGGGTGGCGCAACGTATAATAATGGTGGTTATCTTGGTAAAAGCAGTGGAACATTATCTGCAGGAACCAAGCAGACCACAGCAATATTTAATCGTGAAACACGTATCTGTCATTTGTGTACAACGACGATAACACAAAATTGTAAAACTACGGGTAGTAAGTCTTGGTTCCACAATAATCGGAATACAAGTTGTACAACTAATCCACCAGTAGAGAAGTGCGAAGACATACCGATGTAAAAAATTAAATTTAATGATATATCTGCAACTAAACCCGATGGCTTATCTAACTTCTGTATACTGCGTCATCGGGTTTACTTGTATCTATGCCATTATTTTATGCTGATATAGTATTTGCCTTGTGTGGAATTGGGCAATATAATCTTTCTTATGAAGATGGATTCAATAGGTGTTTTGATTGGTTTGTATCCCTTGAATGAACGGGATGCGATTGCACGTGTTTTTACCCGTGATTTTGGTATCTTGGTTGGGGTGATGCGTGGCGCATTGGTGGCGAAAAAAAACAGACCGCTTGTCGGTCAGGTGGGAAATGTGTCATGGAATGCACGATTGGATTCTCAACTGGGGGTATTCCATTGGGATGCGGAAAAAAATTTGTCTGCGACAATAATGATGGATTCAAAAAAGTTGTCTTGTATGAATGCCGCATTTGATTTATTGATTACATTGTTGCCAGAGTGTGAAGCATATCAGCATTTATATGATGAAACAATTTTAATGTTGCAGGATTTGTCGAATAATGAATCTGATGTTTATTTATGCTGGGAAATTTCTTTGTTGCGTGAATTGGGTTATGCATTGGATTTTAGCCGATGTTCGGGGTGTGGCAAGACCACAGATTTGAATTATTTGTCCCCACGTACAGGGCGTGCGGTCTGTGATACTTGTGCGGTTCCGTATATAGATAGATTGTATAAATTGCCGGTTGATTTGAATATCACAGGGTGTTTTTTAGATGCTGTTTGTGCCCAACAAGGGGTGCAAATACCAATTATGCGTAAAATGTTAAAAGTTATGTGATTTTTATAGATTTATTCCTTGCGCTTTTGTGAAAATTTGCTATGGTAGACCTGTTCAACATAACAAGGAGAAAAAATCATGACTTGGACAATTTTGGTACTGTTAATTGGTATCGCACTGTACATGTTTGGTGGTAAGCTGTTGAAACAAGACGCAAAAAAACCATCCACAGGTGCAGCATTGGCAAAAAAAGGTATCGCATTGTTTGCAATCATCTTGGTCGCAGGCAGCGTATGTCGTTTGTACACACCTTATTATCTGACATCTGTTAATCCAGAAATCGTTGAAGAAATGGTTGATGGTATGCGGGAGAAACAAAACGAAGCGAAAAATAAAGAAATTCGCAAATTCGTTCGCAAAAGTGCGGATAAATTAATTGGTGACGCACCAATCTTGGGTAATCCAGAAGCAGAAAAGACAATTTATGTTTGGACTGCAGCTTCTTGTGGCTATTGCCGTCGTGTACATGGTGAATTGGATTCTGTTTTGGCAGAACGTGATGATGTTCGCGTTGTTGTCGAAAACTTCTCTATCCATGGTGTAATGTCTGATGGTCCAGCACGTGCAATGGTTGCTGCAAAAATGCAGGATACTGCCAAGGCTGCAAAGTTTGTAGATTTGGTTATGACACGTGAATATCGTCCTTCTGAAAAAATTGATGACCAGGAAAAATTGGCTGCTGCGATCGAAAAGAATTTGATGAAATTCGCAGAAGAAGCTGGTTTGGATACTGCAAAGTTGAAAGAAGATATGAAGAGTTCAACGGTTGCCCGTGAATTGGCACGCGTTCGTGACTTGGCAAATCGTTTTGAAGTCACAGGTACGCCTTTCTTGATTATCGGTGAAGAAGCCTTCCCAGGCGCAATCCCAGCCGCACAAATCATCAAAGCGTTGGATAAATAATTTATCTGGTTATATGTATAAAAAAGCCCGCCAAATGGCGGGTTTTTGTCTTTATTTGTGCCGATAAACTTGCGAATTGGGTTTTTATGTGTTATAATTCGTAAGATAGTAAAAGGATATTTAGTATGGCATTGATACCAATGGTTATCGAAGAATCACCACGTGGTGAACGTTCGTTTGATATTTATTCACGCTTGCTGCGTGACAGAATTGTTATGGTTAATGGACAAATTGAACCAACAATGGCAAACAGTATTGTGGCGCAATTGTTGTTCTTGGAATCTGAAAATCCAAATGCAGATATTTCTATGTATATTAATTCGCCTGGGGGTGATGTATCTGCTGGGTGGGCGATTATGGATACAATGCAATATATCAAGGCACCTGTTTCAACAATTGGTATGGGATTGGTTGCGTCTATGGGGTCTGTGCTGTTGGCGGCCGGCGAAAAAGGAAAACGATTCGTTTTGCCAAACACACAAATCATGATTCACCAGCCGTTGGCCGGTGCCCAGGGTCAGATTACAGATATGGAAATTCAGATGGCGCAGTATCAAAAGAATAAGAAGATGTTGATAAAGCAAATGTCTGAATTCACAGGACGTAAAGAAAAAGAATTGTTTGATGCAATGGAACGTGATAACTGGATGTGCCCGGCCGAGGCTAAAGATTTTGGTCTGATTGATGGTATCTTGGAACGCAAATAATTAAATAAGTGCAGGATGTAGGCATGAGTGAAGATAAATCAACGCCAAAGACAGAAAATAATCAGCAGTTTTGCAGTTTCTGTGGCAAGGCGGTTTATGAAGTAAAAAAATTAGTTAGCGGTCGCAATGTGTGTATTTGCGATGAATGTATCAATCTGTGTAATGATATTATGGCAGATGATAATCGTCGTGAAATTAGTAAAGATGCCGCAAAATTACCAACCCCATCCCAGATTTATGCGTTCTTGAATGAATATATTATCGGTCAAGATGTGGCAAAACGAACTTTGGCAGTGGCGGTTTATAATCACTTTAAGCGGCATAGTGTGGCGGCGACATCTAATGTTGAAATTCAAAAGTCTAATGTTCTGTTGATTGGCTCAACAGGTACGGGAAAAACATTGTTTGCCCAGACGCTGGCACGCATTTTGGATGTGCCATTCGCAATTGCAGATGCGACAACATTGACCGAAGCGGGTTATGTTGGTGATGATGTGGAAAGTGTTTTGACTCGTCTGTTGCAAAATGCGAATTTTGATGTAGAACGGGCAAGTCGTGGTATTATCTATATCGATGAAATTGATAAGATTTCACGTAAATCAGAAAACCCATCTTTGACACGAGATGTGTCTGGCGAAGGGGTTCAGCAAGCATTGTTGAAACTTATCGAAGGCACAATTGCAAATGTCCCAGCTGGTGGAGCAGGGCGTAAACACCCAGGCGAAGCCACCGTTCAATTGGATACTAGCAAGATATTGTTTATTTGTGGTGGCGCATTCGATGGATTAAATAAGATTATTGGTAATCGTACATGTGAAAGACGTGGAATTGGTTTTGGCGCACATGTGGAGTCTAGAGAAGAACGCAATAATAAGAATTTCTTGGCAGATGTAGAACCAGAAGATTTGGTAAAGTTTGGTATCATCCCAGAATTGATTGGTCGTTTGCCTGTGATTACAACTTTGCAAGAACTGGATGAGGATGCGTTGGTAAAAATTCTAACAGAACCAAAGAATGCGATCGTTAAACAGTTTACTGCGATGTTAGAATTAGATGATGTTAAGTTGAATATAACAGATGATGGTTTGCGTGCGGTTGCAAAGATGGCGGTGGCACGTAAAACAGGGGCACGTGGTTTGCGTAGTATTTTGGAACGGGTTCTGATGCAGGTTATGTTTGATGCGCCAGACAAAGAAGATTTGGCGGAAATTGTCATTGATGCAGATGTTGTTAATGGCAAGAAACCTCCAGTAGAAATATTAAAGGAAGCAAAAAAGGCGGCATAAAAATAAAAAATCCCCAACTGGGGATTTTTTTATATCATCATGCGTTCGGCGATTTGTTGTTGAACGTATGCGTCTTCGCTGTTGTATAGTGGCCAATTACCATTTGCTAGTTCTTTCATTGATGTTAATGGTTGGTTCAATCGTGCGCGATATAGCCACAGATTTGATATTACTCGTTTTATATAACTGCGTGTTTCATAGGCAGGAAAACTTTCGATATATAACAATGGGTCGTATGTATAGAATGATTTTTCAAATTTTACCATTGTGCCCATGCCGGCATTATATGCGGCCAACATCTTTATAATGCTGTTTTCAATATTCGGGTGTGCCAATAAATCAACAATGTATTGTTGCCCCAGGAACATATTGTGTTCGGGGTTAGACATGTCCATTTGTGAAATGTCAACCTTGTTCGCACGGGCGACACGTTTTGCAGTACTGGGCATCAATTGCATAACGCCGTTTGCGCCTGCACCAGATTTTGCGGACACACGGAAATTACTTTCTTGTTTAGTAATTGCCAACAATAATGCACGGTCAATTGACCAACCGCCCATTGGTTCCCAATCAGGCAATGGGTATTGTGCAGAATATATAATGTCGTCGTCGATTTCCAGGATACCACGGTCTTTGATAACAGATGCGGATTGTACAGATACACGCGGCAATCCGTATGCGGACGCAATTGCGTTTACGGCGTGTAATGTTCTGTCGGATGCCTTGGGTGTGATAAGGTATTTCAGGTATTCTTCGGCACGATCTTTGCGTCCGATTTGTAATAGTGCCAATGCAATTTTTCCGTATTTGGTTTCACGCAATTCTGCGATATCTTCGTCTGTGACATCGTTTTCAAAGAATTCATATTTTGGTTGCTGGCCCAGCATGGTTGCAGATAAGGCACCATAAAATGCCATTGGATATGCGGCAGCGATACGCCAGTATCGATGTGCGTTTTTTATGTCTCCCTTGAAATCTGCTGCACGGCCTGCCCAAAATGCGGCTTCGGTTTTACGGGCGTTGTTTATTTGTGGCAGGTCCAGGATACGACTAAAATATTTTTGGGCTTCGATATAATTGTCTTCTTTGAAGTATAGTAATCCCATTGCCCACAGTCCGTATTCTGAATTGGCATCAGATGCGATAAATCCCCATTTTTTTGCCAATTCCATTTCGCCGTTAGTGTAGTATATGTACGCCAGACGACCGGCCAAGCGGCCATAATCAGATTCTGTTAATTTTGATTTGAATATTTTGTCTTCCAGAACTTGACGGGCAACCTTGGTAGAGCCGGTGCGAATCGCACGTTTGAATTCATCAATTTTCTTTGCTGGCATTCCCGAATATTTCTTGCTGGTCCATGTTTCTGATTGGGCGGTTTCGATTGATTCGGAACCGCTGATTATATTTGGTGTTGTGGCCTTGCGGACAGTTGCTTTTTTTATCTTGGCTAATTTTTCCATACGACTGGCCCCAGGCATATCGTAATAGTGTTCCATCCAATCGGCGATTTCTTTGCCGCGGGTGCGATATGAATCAGAGATATAGCGTTGATACAAGACTTCGTTCATCAAGACCTTGTCAACGATTTGATTTTCAACTTTTATTGCGGTGTTGATTTTTTCTTGGTCTTGCAATAAAAATATTTGTGTATATAAATTTGCATCCAAATCAGACAATATGCGCAAAGAATCTACCGCCATTGCAGATAGCGGCACAAAAATCCATAATAAAAATGCGAAAATCTTTTTCATGGTTGCGTGTCGTCAGAACAATGATGTTTTTGGCAGTTTGCAAACAACGGCATCATCGTCGTCTTCGGGGATTTTATCGATAATCTTTTTAAAGTCCGATACACGTGAAAATTTACGATACACGGATACAAAGCGTACAAACGCAATCGGATCAAGATTTAATAGTGAATCAGATACCATTTGACCGACCAATGCGCTGGTCACTGTTTCGTCGGCGGTTTCTGTTTCCAGACGGCGGTGTATGGATGTCACAAGGCGTTCAATCTGTTCGTCGCCAACATCACGATTGCGACATGCCAACTTGATGCTGCGGCGCAGTTTTTCACGGTCAAACGCTTCTAGCTTGCCGCTATTTTTGCGTATCATCAAATCGCGCATTTGAATGCGTTCAACAGTGGTGAATTTTGCACCACATTGTTCACATATACGACGACGACGGATAATTGCGTCTTCGGTATCTGGACGCGAATCCGTCACACGGCTGTCTGTAGAATTACAGTATGGGCATCTCATAATGATATATACGGTAGCAATCAAATCCGATATAAGCAAGTAGAATTTATTTTATGAAAAAATTGCTTTTTTGTAAAAATCAAGTGCTTTATTTCAAAAAGTTGTGTCTGGGCGCAAAAAAATATTCATCAAAATATGATAAAATATGTGCATAGGGAAACAGAGAGAGATGGACAAATACCTGAACCAGATTTTGTTGGGTGATTGTATCGAAATGATGCGTGGCTTGCCAGATGCATCGGTCGATGCGGTGTTTGCTGATCCCCCATATAATTTACAATTAGGTGCGAAAACACTGTATCGTCCTGAAGATCAGACTGCGGCTCGTGCGGTGCGTGATGAATGGGATTCTTTTGCGTCGTCTGCGGAATATGACGAATTTACGCGTGCTTGGCTGCGTGAATGCAAGCGTGTATTAAAGCCAAATGGTGCAATGTGGACGATTGGCAGTTATCATAATATCTTTCGTGTTGGTGCCATGTTGCAAGATATGGGTTTTTGGATTTTGAATGATGTTGTTTGGGTAAAGACAAATCCAATACCAAATTTCCGTGGTACGCGTTTTACAAATGCGCATGAAACTTTAATTTGGGCGACTCCGACCAAGACAGGTAAATATACATTTAACTATGAAACAATGAAAAAGTTAAATGGTGGTAAACAGATGCGTTCGGATTGGGATATGAATATATGCTTGGGCGAAGAACGTATCAAAGGTGCAGATGGTAAAAGTTTGCATAACACGCAAAAACCAATGGATTTGTTGCGTCGTGTCATTTTGGCATCGACTAAGCCTGGCGATGTAATCTTGGATCCATTTATGGGGTCTGGGACAACGGCGGCGGCGGCCCGTGAATTGGGACGCAACTTTATCGGTTTTGAACAGGACCCAGAATATGTTGCAGCGGCCCGTGCCCGTGTCGCAGGTGTTCAACCAATTGATTTAACAGGTATTGAAGTTGCAAAGCCAAAACGTGATGAAGTTCGTGTTGCGTTCAAAGAATTGATAGAAGGTGGTTTATTGTATGTTGGTCAGACATTGGTAAGCCCACGTGGTGAACGTGTTATGATTACACATGATGGTCAATTGACTCATCAATTGTATGGCAAGGCATCAATTCATGTTATGGCGGCAAAATTGCAACGCAGCGTTAGTTTTAATGGTTGGGATTATTGGTCGGCGGAAAAACGTGACGGATCATTGGTTGCGATTGATGAATTGCGTAAATATGTGCGTCAGATTAAATCTGATATGAAGAGGGTCGCATAAATTTTTTCCTAGATATTTTATAATACTTTTATGCTAAGATATTATTGTGAACATAACAACAAAAGGAGTTTCCTTATGAAAAAAATATCAATGATTGCAATGTCTGGTTTTTTTGCGTGTGGGGCGGCATTGGCTGGGTTTGATGGTCCGACTGCGGCGGCACCGGTGGCCCAACACAAGGGTGGTTTTGTAAACCCGTCTGAAACAATTGTGACTGTGTCCCAGGTTAATGAAATGCGTGATGATGTTTATGTTGTGGTTGTTGGTCGCATTGCGCAAAGTATGGGTGATGAAAAGTTCTTGTTTGAAGATTCGACTGGTTCCATTGCTGTAGAAATTGATGACGATAACTGGGGCGGTCAGACCGTGACACCGAATGATACCGTAAAATTGCGTGGCAATGTTGATCGTGGAATCTTTAAGACGGAGATAGAAGTAGACGAAGTCGAAAAAATCTAAAAATTAAATCTAATAATTCATCTAAAAGCAAAAACGATGGCTCATGTAACTTCTGTACACTACGCCATCGTTTTTACTTTTATCTAAATTATTATCTTTAATTTTATTTCCGGTGCAAGGGGTTGGGTTGGGGCGATGGCTTATGTAACTTCTGTACATTGTGCCATCGCTTTTACTTTTATCTAAATTATTCTAATTAATTTTATTTCCAGTTCTAGGGGGTGGGGTGGTGATGGCTTATGTAGCTTCTGTACACTGCGCCATCGTTTTTACTTTTATCTAAATTATTCTATTTAATTTTACTTCCAGTTTTTTTTGGGGGGCGCAATGGACATCGGCCTGCGCCGGGGTGATGAGTGGGAAAT
>JAEIGA010007345.1_pt1 | contig 16752 bp, 13 predicted proteins | sample 9270691 | NCBI WGS metagenome assembly JAEIGA01 (sample SAMN17057246, study PRJNA624740) | gut metagenome | biome: biome; isolation source: fecal sample | host: Bos grunniens | place: China: Xizang | collected 2019
ATGGAGAAACAATATAATTATACTGTTATTATTCCGCATTATAAGATTATTGATTTGTTGGGTAGAGCTTTGGCATCAATACCTGATCGTGAGGATATTCAAATATTGGTAGTAGATGATAATAGTGGAATAGATGAAAATGAATTTAGAAAATTGGATGCCTTTGAAAAAGCTACTTGCGAATTTATATATTTAAAGGAAAATAAGGGTGCTGGAGTAGCGCGAAATGAAGCTTTAAAAAAAACCGAAGGTAAATGGTTGTTGTTTTTGGATGCTGATGATTTTTTTGATAAGAGAGCTTTTTCTGTTTTTGATGAATATAGCAGTAGTAAGTTTGATATAGTTTATTTTAATACAGATTCTGTTTTTTCTGATTCATTATTATCTTCTAATCGATTTTCTATATATAAAACATATATTGAATTTTGTAATACTGAGGATGAACATAAAGTAAATTTACTTAAATTTGCTCATTCAGTTCCTGTAGCAAAAATGATTAAATATAATTTGGTTGTAGATAATGATATTGTTTTTGATGGAACTCGTTATTGTAATGATTCGATGTTTTGTGTTAAATCAGCAATTGCGGCAAATTTAGTTTTTGTAGATAAACGTGTGGTTTATGTCGTTACTGAAAGAGAGGGTAGTTTAGTTACAAATCCGAAACCTGAGGCAGTTAAAATACGTTATGAAGTGCAGTTGCGAGTAAATAAATTGATACGTGAAGTTGGTATGTCTCAATATCAGAATTCGTTATTAGCTTATTGGCAACAAGCTTTAAAATTTGGAATACCTACTTTTTTAAGTTTTGTAAAATTAGGTATTAAATATTCGGGTTTTAATATTTATACACTATATTTAGGTCGTAAGAGGGTATTAAAAATGTTAGCCAATATTGATAAGAAGTAAGAAAATACAACTATGTATATTTTATTAATTTCAAGAGGAGTTCCATCTGAAAAAGATCCTTTATGGGGGTGTTTTGAATTTGATCAAGCTAGAGCATTGAAGAGTGTTGGTCATAAAGTTGTTGTGTTAAGTGTAGATGAAAGAGTAAGATTTTATAAAAGAAAAATAGGGTTGACTCATCAACTTGTAGATGGAATAGATTGTTATAATTATTGTTTGCTACCCAAAAAACTTAGTGAACTATTTGGCTTCAATTTTTCTTCTAAAGTTTCGTTTGCTCATTATAATTTTTTATTTAAAAAAATAGTTCAGGAGCATGGCACTCCTGATATTATATATTCTCATTATTTAACGACATCATACATAGCAACTTTATTGAAAAAGCAGTGGAATATTCCTTTAGTTGCTATTGAGCATTGGAGTGAAATAAATAAAGATAAATTAACCCCATGGGTTAAGAAAGCTGGACAATTAGCATATAGAAATGTAGATAGATTAATATCAGTTTCTTTATCTTTGCAAAATAGAATAAAACAACACTTTGGCATAAATTCTACTGTAATTCATAATATGGTAGGAGCTGATTTTTTTAGACAACAAAATAATTTTAATTATGATGGTAAAATTAGATTTGTTACAACTGGAAGACTCGTTTATGGAAAAGGGTTTGATTTATTACCAAAAGCGTTTGTAAAATTAAATTTGCCAAAAGAAAAGTGGGAAATGAATATAATTGGTGGAGGAGAGGAGTTTGGTAATTTACAACAGCAAATAAATGAAGTTGATTTACAGGATAATATTCATTTGCTTGGACAAAAAAATAAAATTCAGGTGGTTGATATTTTGAAAACCAATAATGTATTTATTTTGCCATCTCGTGCTGAAAATTTTTCAGTTGCCGTATTAGAGGCACTAGCGTGTGGTTTACCTGTTATATCTTCCGATTGTGGTGGTATTCGTGAATGCATATTTGATTTTAACGGATTATTATTTCCTGTTGATGATGTAGATGTTTTGGCTGATGATATTAAATATATGTTTGAAAATTATCAATTGTATGATAGAACCAAAATTGCAGAAGATTGTAAAAATAGATTTTCTCCAGAAGTTATTGCTCATCAGTTGACAGATATTTTTAATATTGTTATCAATCAATACAGATAAAATAATTAGTTATGTATAAAAAATATATTAAGCGTTTTTTAGATTTTATTATTGCCTTTTCTGCTCTTTGTTTCATCGGATGGTTTATTTTATTAGTAGCTATATTATTGCATTTTGCAAATAAAGGAGCAGGTGCATTTTTCTTTCAAGAGAGACCTGGTAAAAACGGTAAACCTTTCAAATTGATAAAGTTTAAAACTATGACAGACGAACGTGGTGTAGATGGTGAATTGTTACCTGATGTTGAGCGTTTAACTCGGGTAGGGCGTTTGGTGCGTTCTTTGAGCATTGATGAATTACCTCAATTTATCAATGTGTTGAAAGGAGATATGTCATTGATAGGTCCACGTCCGTTATTAATGCATTATTTGCCTTGGTACACTCCCGAACAAAATCGCAGGCATGAAGTGCGACCTGGTATTACAGGTTGGGCTCAGGTTAATGGTCGTAATCATTGCAAATTAAGTAAAAAATTTGAATTAGATGTTTGGTATGTTGACCATTGTACATTTGCAACTGATTTGAAAATATGCTGGTTAACAGTTTTGAATATATTGAAGCGAAAGGATGTGGGAGAGGGAACAGGTAATATGGAAGAGGTTGATGATTTAGGGTTTCACCAACGTTATTTACAGTTGTTAGAAGAACGAAAAAAGAAATGATTGAATTTGGTAGTGATTATCATTTGTGCGGAGAAAATTATGTAGGAGATAGCACTTTATGTAATTTTTTGATTGATAAACGTTTATATGCATGTGGACGTCATGCTTTTGGTGCACTTATTCAGCATAATGATTGGAAGCGAATTTGGGTGCCTGCTTATTTTTGTTATGAAGTGATAGATTACATAAAAACATTGAGTATAGAGGTTAAATTGTATAATGATTTTCCTGGTAATGACAAAGCTGTTACAATCATACAACAGTTGCCTTTTGAAGATGGAGATGTTTTATTGCGTGTAAATTATTTTGGATTTGAAAATTTACAATCAAATTTAAAATTACCTATTCCTATAATCGAAGACCATACTCTTGGCTTAAATTCACGTTGGGCATTAAATAGTACAGCCGATTGGTGTGTAGCTTCTTTGCGCAAATCATTACCAATTGCAATGGGTGGTGCATTATGGTCGCCTAAAGGTCATTCATTACCTATTCAGATTGAGCCTACAAATGAATTAAATGCACTTGTTGCTAAGCGATATGAAGCAATGAAACTAAAAGCGGATTATCTAAATGGCACATTTCATGGAAAAGATTATTTTAGAAGTTTGTATATCGAAACAGAGCAGCAAATAGAATCTCTTGAAATATCGGGAATTGACTCCAAAACATTGCAGATTGTTGAGTCAATAGATATACAAGAGTGGTTGAATATTAAGTCTAGTAATTGGCAAGTCGCATTTAATTATTTGAGCAGCCATAATATATTATATGTTGGGCATAGCGAAAATATTACTCCTTTTTCTATTGTAATCAAATGTGATTCAAGAGAGGATAGAGATAATTTAAAGGAATATCTCGTACAAAAAAATATCTATCCAGCTATATTGTGGTCTATGCCTGAATTATCTAATTTTGATGAAGCATGTGATTTTTCAAAAAGAATGTTGAGTATTCATTGTGATGCGCGGTATGGTGTGGATGATATTAAATATATATGTGAACAAATAACAAATTTCTATGATTCAAATTTATAATATATATAATAGTAGTAAGTGGGATGAAATAGTAACTTCGTTCGTTGATTATGATGTTTACTATATGAGTGGTTATGCTCGGTCGTTTTTTGTACATGGAGATGGTGTGCCTCAATTGCTTTATTACACAAATGAAAGTCTTCGCGCTATTTATGTGTATATGAAGCGTAAAACTGCAATTGATGGTGTTTATGATAGCATTACCCCTTATGGTTATGGTGGTGTATTGTTTGATGGCGAAGTTAATGAAGCGAATTTATTGTTGTTTAGAGATGAGTTTTTGCAGAAAATGCAAGATGAGAATATAATATCTGATTTTGTGAGATACCATCCTGTGTTGGCAAATGCTGTGTCTATGAAATCTATATCTCAAGTTATAGATTTGGGGAATACAATAGCAATGGATTTGACATCACCAGAGATTATTTGGGAAAATATAACGAGTAAGAATCGTAACACTATACGTAAGGCACAAAAGAATAATATTCAAATTCATTATACTGATGATTATTCAATATTTCAGAGTTTTATTTCAATTTATAATGAAACAATGGATAGAGATAATGCCGATGAATATTATTATTTTAAAGAAGATTTTTATAAAGTAATATATGACTACCTAAAAGGAAACTTTCAAGTTTTCTATGCAACGTTAGATGATAAAATTGTAGCTACAAGTTTGATTCTTTATGCTAATAAGCAAGTTCATTATCATTTATCAGGGTCGTTAAGTGAATATCGACATTTAGCACCAACAAATTTATTATTATATCAAGTTGCATTATGGGGGTGTGAAAATGGTTTTAAGACATTGCATCTTGGAGGAGGTTTAGGTTCTGGTAATGATAATCTTTATAAATTTAAAGCTGCGTTTAATCGAAATAGTGGTTTACAATTCTCTATAGGAAAGCAAATTTTTAATCAAGAGTTGTATGATAAATTAGTAGATTTGAGATTACAACAAAATCCGAATTTTAATTTAGAAAGTAAATATTTTCCTTTGTATAGAGATAAATAATGTGATTTATGAATTTTAATTTGCAAAATAAAAAATTATTAATCTTAGGTGGAGATAGTTTTTCAATTGATATTGTAAAGACTGCTAAAAGTATGGGGGTTTATACCATTGTAACCGACTGGTACGATGTAAAACGCTCTCCAGCAAAGTTGGTTGCCGATGAGTATTGGAATATTAGTATCGAAGATTATGATTTATTATCTCAGAAAATTAAGGAGTGTGGAGTTGATGGAATTTTTACTGGATTTACTGATTCTTATTTGTTGCCATATCAACATTTGTGTGAGATAAACAATCTTCCTGCTTATGGAACTAAAAACCAATTTGAAATTCTTACTAATAAATCTCTTTATAAAGAGTGGTGTCGTCGTTTTGGTGTTCCTACTATTCAGCAATATGATATTACGTCTGAAGATATACACTATCCTGTTATAGTTAAACCTGTTGATGGTAGTGGTTCGCGAGGATTACAGATTTGTCATAATTATGAAGAGTTGCAAGTTGCTATAGTTGAGGCTAAGAAAGCATCTAAGCAAGGAGAGATTATCATAGAGCGTTATATGACAGGGCGTGAAGTCACTATTTTTTGGACTTTTGTTGATGGTGAATATTATTTATCTGCAATCGCTAATCGCCATGTGAAGCATAATCAAGGTAACGATGTAATTCCTCTTCCTGTAGGATATACTTTTCCTTCTGTTTTTACTCCTAAATATCAGCAAGAAGTGGAGAATAATGCAAAAAAGATGTTCTCTGAATTAGGTATAAAGAATGGTATGATGTTTATGCAGTGTAAAGAGGAGGATGGTACTTGTTATGTTTATGATATCGGTTATCGTTTGACTGGCTCAATGGAGTATAAAATATTTGATACTGTTGCGGGATATAATCCTCTAAAAATGCTTATTAATCATGCTTTGACAGGTAAAATGTGTGATGGCGATATTGCAGGAAAAATTAATCCTATATCAATGCGTCCATCTTATAATGTGTCTTGTTTGTGTGCTCCTGGCACGATTGCAAGCATTGATGGTTGTGATAAGTTGAAAGAATCTGATGGTATTATTGATTTTATTTTAACTCATTATTCAGGCGATACTATTACGGAGGAGATGCGTGGATTGCTTACTCAAATTACTGTGCGTGTCTTGGGATATGTCGATAATAAAGAGCAATTGTGTGAAGCGATGCAGAATATAGGAGCTAAAATACAAATTGTATCTACAGAAGGTGAAAATTTATTATTGCCTGGCATACAATCTGTTGATATTGAAGGTATGGTAATTTAATTTGAAACGTTTATGAATAATATTCTTGTTACAGGTGCGTCTGGGCTATTGGGAAGTCATGTTGTTAAACATCTTCTCGAAAAAGAGTGTCATGTTATTGTTTCGATACTTCCAGAGGAAAAATCTACATATAAACCTTTGGATGGAGTGGAAGTTATTGTGAATGATGATATTTTTCAAGCTAATTTTCCTCATATTTCTACTGTAATTAATTGTGCATTTGCACGCAGTAATCAAGCGCAAGACCTTGCTTCTGCTATAGATTTCACTCAAAAACTTATTAATGGTTTCAAACGAGGTAGTGTTGATAGTGTTATCAATATTTCTTCTCAAGGTGTATATAAACGATTGCCTATTGGTGAGTTATCTAAAGAAGATTCGCCTATTGAACCTATTGATTTATACAGTATGGCAAAATATGCTGTTGAAAAGACTTTCGAAACATCAGGTTTGTCTAATGTTACTAATGTTCGTTTGGCAAGTATTAATATGAAACAGCGCTTTTTGTATAATTTTGTACAAAAGGCTAAAAATAATGAAGTTATTACGATAAATTCACCTACTCTATATGCTTCTATTCTCGATGTAGAAGATGCTGCCGAAGCATTAGCGCGTTTGGCTATGTTACCAATCGAAAATCGAAAGCCAATCTACAATTTAGGTACAGGCAATCAAATTTCGCTTATGCACCTTGCCGAATTAGTTAATACTATTGGCGAACGATTCAATGCAAAAGTAGAGATAGTTTTGCAAGATAATGGTATTATAAATACTGCGGGTGTAGATATCTCACTTATTTCTGCCGATTGCGATTGGACTCCAATTGTTACAAATGAACAAATGATAGAGAATTACTTTTTAGCTGATTAATTATGAATAAAAAAATATGGCTTTCGTTGGCTCACATGTCGGGGCGCGAAATGGATTTTATTAAGGAGGCGTTTGATACTAATTGGGTTGTGCCTTTGGGACCAAATGTTAATGGTTTTGAGGCTGATTTGGAGCAATATATTGGTCAAAATAAGCATGTTGTGGCTCTATCTGCTGGCACTGCGGCTTTGCATCTTGCGCTTATTATGCTTGGTGTGAAAGCTGGTGATGAAGTTATATGCCAGAGCTTTACGTTTGCTGCATCGGCTAATCCTATCACCTATTTAGGTGCAACTCCTGTCTTTATCGATAGTGAGTCTGATACTTGGAATATGGATCCTCAACTCCTTGAAGAAGCGATTATCGACCGTAAAGCAAAAACAGGAAAATATCCTAAAGCAATCATCCCAGTGCATTTATATGGTATGCCAGCTAAGATGGATGAGATTATGGCGATTGCCAATCGTTATGGTATTCTTGTGCTCGAAGATGCTGCCGAGGCTCTAGGTTCTACTTATAAAGGACAATGTTGTGGTACGTTTGGCGAATATGGAGTTTTGTCGTTTAATGGTAACAAAATGATTACAACTTCGGGCGGTGGGGCATTGGTTACTCCAACAGAGGAGGCTAAAAAACGTGTAATGTTTTATGCAACTCAAGCTCGTGAAAATGCTCCTCATTATCAGCATGAAGAGATTGGCTATAATTATCGTATGAGTAATATTTGTGCTGGTATAGGTCGTGGTCAGATGTATGTATTAGATGAGCACGTTGAGCATCGTCGTCGAGTTCATCAATTATATATCGAACTATTAAAAGACGTTGACGGTATTACGGTTATGCAAGCTCCATCAGCAGATTACGATTCTAACTATTGGTTGACTTGTATATTGATTGATAAGAAGATAACTGGTTTCGACCGTGAAGATTTGCGTATTCGTATGGACGAAAATCAAATAGAGACTCGTCCACTTTGGAAACCTATGCATCTTCAACCGGTGTTTGCTAATGTGCCTATGTATGTTAATGGAGTTAGTGAAGCATTGTTTAATGATGGATTATGTTTGCCTTCTGGACCAATGTGTACGGATGATGATATTCGTCGAGTAGTGGACGTTATCAAAAATTATAAATAAATAATGAATTTAATCGCATTTAGAAAATTATTCTTGATGCGATTTTTTTGTTATATACGAAATTATTTGTAACTTTGCGTAAATAAACTTGTAATCATTATGAAAATAGCAGTAGCTGGTACGGGTTACGTAGGGTTATCTATCGCGACATTATTGGCACAACATAATCAAGTTGTGGCGGTAGATATTGTGTCTGAACGTGTTGATTTGGTTAATAAGCGTATATCGCCTATTCAAGACGAATATATCGAGCAGTTTTTTGCTGAAAAAGATTTGAATTTAACGGCTACTTTAGATGCAGAGAAGGCTTATCGAGATGCCGATTTTGTAGTGATTGCGGCTCCAACTAATTATGACCCACAGAAAAACTTTTTCGATACTTCAGCTGTCGAAACTGTTATTAAGTTGGTTTTGCAGTATAATCCCGATGCTATTATGGTTATAAAATCAACAATTCCTGTTGGTTTCACTGCAAGTGTACGAGAAAAATATAATACAAATAAAATTATTTTTTCACCAGAGTTTCTTCGTGAGTCTAAAGCTCTCTACGACAATCTTTATCCAAGTCGTATAATTGTTGGCACAGATATGGAAAACCCTTATCTTGTTGAGCGTGCAGAGGTGTTTGCAAAATTATTGCAAGAGGGAGCTATAAAGCAAGATGTCGAAACTCTTTTCATGGGTTTTACTGAAGCAGAAGCAGTTAAACTCTTTGCTAATACATATTTAGCTTTGCGTGTATCGTTCTTTAATGAACTTGATACATACGCTGAACTCAAAGGTTTGAATACTCAACAAATCATAGATGGTGTATGCCTCGACCCTCGTATAGGTTCGCATTATAATAATCCTTCATTTGGTTATGGCGGTTATTGTTTGCCTAAAGATACTAAACAGTTGTTGGCTAACTATGAGGATGTACCTCAAAACTTAGTAAAAGCCATTGTTGATAGCAATCGCACTCGTAAAGATTTTATTTCCGATCGTGTCCTTGAACTCGCAGGCTATTATAGTTATACAAACAATAGTTATAATTCAGCGCAAGAGCGCGAATGCGTTATTGGCGTTTATCGCCTTACAATGAAGAGTAACTCTGATAATTTCCGTCAAAGTTCAATTCAAGGCGTTATGAAACGAGTTAAAGCTAAAGGTGCAAAGGTTATTATATACGAGCCAACTCTTGAAGATGGCACAACTTTCTTTGGTAGCCTTGTTGTTAATGATTTGGATAAATTTAAGGCTATGAGTAATTCAATTATAGCCAATCGTTATGATTGTGTGCTTGATGATGTAATAGATAAAGTTTATACACGTGATATATTCAAACGTGACTAAATAATATGGTTATACGAAATCCAAAAATAGAGTTATTAAGTCCAGCCAAAAATATTGAGGTTGGTATGGCTGCCATTAACCATGGTGCAGATGCGGTGTATATTGGACCATCGCAATTCGGTGCACGTGTGGCGGCTGGTAATTCTGTTGAGGATATAGCTCGTTTGGTCGAATATGCTCATAAGTATTATGCTCGTGTCTATGTTACGCTCAACACAATTCTTCGTGATGACGAATTAGAGCAAGCACGTCATTTGGTCAATGATTTATACAACGCAGGCGTTGATGCTCTTATAGTACAAGATATGGCATTGTTGCAGATGGATTTACCTCCTATTGCTCTTCACGCAAGCACTCAATGCGATACTCGTACTGTTGATAAGGTCAAGTTTCTTGAGAAGTGTGGATTCGAACAAGTAGTCCTTGCTCGTGAAACATCTTTAGCTACTATGCGCCAAATGGCTGAGCAAACCAACGTAGCCCTCGAAGCTTTTGTTCATGGTGCGCTATGTGTCTCATATAGTGGACAATGTTATATGAGTGAGGCAATGCGAGGTCGTAGTGCCAATCGTGGAGCCTGTGCGCAGATGTGTCGTTTGCCTTACGACTTGATAGACCAAGATGGCAATGTATTAGTTAAGAAAAAACATCTTCTCTCTCTAAAAGATTTTGATGCCTCGCGTCACATACAAGAGATGATAGATGCAGGTATCACCTCTTTCAAAATCGAAGGTCGCCTCAAAGATATTGATTATGTGAAGAATATCACTTCATATTATCGTCGCAAGTTCGATGCAATCCTCGAAGGTACACCTCGTCGTGCTGCCTCATCGGGCAAAACAACATTCTTCTTCGAACCTGACCCTAAAAAGACCTTCTATCGTGGCGCAACCGACTATTTTCTCGAAGGTCGTAAGCGCGACATTTGGTCATTTGACACTCCTAAGTCTTTGGGCGAACCAATAGGCAAAGTAAAAGATATTTGGCGCAATGCTTTAAGCCTTAACACTAAATCTGTTATAGCCAACGGTGATGGACTTTGCTTCCTTAATAAAGCAGGCGAATTTGAAGGTTTCCGTGTCAATAGAGTAGAGGCAGGTCGTTTGTTGCCACTACAAATGCCTAAAATCGAAAAAGGTACACTTGTTTATCGTAATTCCGATGTTGCCTTTGAACGCATATTAGCTGGTAAAACCGCTGAACGCAAAATACCTATTACTTTAAAAGTATCCTTGCTCCCTACTCCTTGCTCCCTACTCCTTACAGTAGGAGATACAGATAACATATCAACTTCAATCAAAGTTGAGGTGTCGGGTGAGTTGGCCAATAATCCTGAAAAAATGCTTGATACTTGGCGCACGCAACTTTCGAAATTAGGAGGTACAATTTTTGAAGCAAAAGAAATTGATCTATCTAGTCTCACTGAACCATATTTTATTCCTGTATCGCAAATAGCCGAGTGGCGACGTCAGTTAGTCGAAGCTCACGAACTTAATCGCACTCAATCATATAAGCGTTCGTTGATAGAAATCAAGCCTACAACACATCAATTTGAGGCGATTAATCTCGATTATCGTGCAAATATCTATAATTCGCAGGCAAAAGCCTTTTACGAGCAACATGGTTGCTGTGTGAAACAACTAGCTTTTGAAGAGCAACATCAAACTGATGCTGAACTCATGCGTACAAAACATTGCATTCGTTATGCTCTTGGTTGGTGCAAAAAAAATGCACAATGCACAATGCACAATGCACAATCTAAGGAATTTCGAGATATGAGACAAGAAAAATTATTTTTGCAAAACGGCAACGACCGCTTCCGTCTCGAATTCGATTGCCGCAATTGTGAAATGATTATAAAACAGTTTAGAGATTAGAGATTAGAGTTGCCATTTGGCATAAACTCTATACTTTATACTCTAACCACTAACCATTAACCACTAACCATTAATCATATAACCTCCAAACTATAAACTATGGAACATCAAACACCAACGCCTCATATTGGGGCAAAATATGGCGAAATCGCTAAAACTGTCTTCATGGCAGGAGACCCTTTGCGTGCTAAATTCATGGCTGAACGCTATCTTGAAAATCCTGTACAATTTAATAGTGTTCGTGGTATGCTTGGATACACAGGTACTTATAAAGGTCATCGTGTATCAATTATGGGTCATGGTATGGGTATTCCTTCTATTGGTATTTACACATACGAGTTGTTTAATTTCTACGACGTAGATACCATTGTGCGCGTAGGTTCGGCTGGTGCATATCACAAAGACCTTCATATTGGTGATATCGTTATTGCATTGGGTGCATGTACTAATAGTAATTATGCTTCACAATACGGTCTTCCTGGCACATTTGCTCCTATTGCCGATTTCGAATTGGCTCGTAAGGCAGCAACAAAAGCTGAAGAATTTGGTTATCGTTACATGGTAGGTAACGTCTATTCGAGCGATGTATTTTACGAAGATACACCATCGGCAGAGAAATGGGCAAAAATGGGTGTACTTGCTGTAGAAATGGAAGCACCTGCTCTCTATTGCAATGCTGCTCGTGCTGGTAAACGTGCTTTGGTTATTTGTACAATCTCGGATTGTATTTTCACTGGTGAGATTACGACACCTGAAGAACGTCAAACCACATTTACTAAGATGATGGATGTAGCACTCGGACTCCTTGATTAAATTATGATAGGTAGATAAAAAATAGGCTAATGCATTTTGCATTAGCCTATTTTTTTGTAAGAACATTTCTATTTTTGAGGTATTTCTCCAGTTAGAGTGTTGAGAAACTCTACGATTTGTTTTGATTCATCAGGAGTAATATCTTTTTTTGTTTGGTATTTTACCATTGCATTCACGGCATCAAGTAGAGTAGTTTGTGTTGCATCGTGGAAATATGGTGCTGTTAGAGCGACATTACGAAGTCCTGGAGTTTTGAAGCGGTGGTCGAAGAATGTGTCTTCCTCTTGTTTGCCACGACCATAGTCTTCTTCTGTGAGTGCAGTGCCTCTATCTTCAAAATAATCTTTGCGTAATCCCATATACTCATATGAAATTCCACCAAGATTGATCCCGGCATGGCATGTTGCACAACTATATTGTTTAAATAATTCGTAACCAGCGATTTGTTCTGCTGTCATAGCATCTTTATCTCCTTTAAGGTAACGGTCGAATGCTGAATTAGGAGTAATCAATGTTTTTTCGTATTCGGCAATAGCATTGCATATATTGGCTTCGGTTATTCCGTCAGGATATACTGTGGTAAATGCTTTGGCAAATTTTTTGTCAGCAGCGAGAATGTTTTCTATATCGCGCCAATTTTTATGAGCCATTTCCACTGGATTGGTTGGAGGACCAGCTGCTTGTGCAGCGAGGTCAGTTGCGCGGCCATCCCAGAATTGTACGAAATTGAATGTAGCATTAAGTACTGTAGGAGCATTGATTCCACCAAATTGTCCGTTTACACCTTCCGAGAAAGGTTTGTTGTCAGTACCACCTTTGCTGAGATCGTGGCAAGAAGCGCAAGATATTGAGTTATCGACAGATAGGCGAACATCATTGTAGAGTAAACGACCCAATTCCACTTTTGCTGGGTTTACAGGAATAGAATCAGGAATTACTTGTATAGGTTCGTTTGAAAATTCCCTATTAGCCAAACCATTATAGTGATTTTCAGTGCGATATTGTTTAATCCAATTGAGTACAATCTCTTTTTCTTTGTTATTGATAACCGAACCCCAGTGCACAGCATAATATTTTACTGGAGGCATAGTTTCGTTTTGGAACGAGTGTTCTAATTTGTTGAGAGTAACTTCGTCAATAGGTTGATTATTTTTGAGACCATCAATGACAATATTGGCATCAAATTCGCGTATAGCCAAAGTTGCATCTTGTTTTACTACTTTACCAATTATTGGCCAATTGGCATAGAATGGCAATTCTGGTGAATGTGAGTGACATGCAACACATTGTCCGTACTTAAGCACTTTCTTAGCTTGTTTTTCCGGCTCGAGATTTTTGTCGGGTGTAATGTCTACAAATTTGTAAGTCATTACAAGGGCAATCAACAGGAGGAGGATTATACCCAAAGCTTTTTTAATTTTCATAAATAAAAATTTAAGGTGTTTTGGTTAACATTTTGGTAAAAAAATATAGGCAGAAAAATGCTTATTTTTCCGCCTACAAATGTAATAAAAATATTTTGAATTACAAAATTTTTTCTTAATTATTTGATTATCACACCTGGAGCTTTATTAATTTTTATGTTTTCTGTTTTTGGAAGGTCAATTATTGAGCCCGACGCTGCCTCAATATTGGCACTGTCGGCAACTAAATCTTTGAAATTTATCACTGCAGCCGACGACAATTCGGCGTTCAAAAGGTCGGTTTCGCCCCAAATGTTTAATACTGCTGCCGATGACGCTTCGATGTCTAATTTCTTACAATCAACGCCGAGATTTATGACTGAAGCTGATGCAGCATCTATCTCTAAATCATTGCTTTTGATACGATTTGAATCGCTTGAAATGACACTTGCACTGCCCATTTCTATCTTATTGATTTCAGAGCAATAGTGTACGCTCACTCCGTGTTGGTTGCCTAAATTATTCACATAGTTGCGCAATTCCAATTTCAATGTATTTTCTTCGATTGTAGTCTTTATATTGCGCAAAGTATTGGTATTGCCTCTTACCTCTATAAAACAACATGTATCTTCAATTAATTGTACAACCAAAGCGTCATCTATCTCTATCGTAGCAAATTGCTCATTTCGCAAACGTTCTTCAGTGGTAATATCGCTATCGAATATCGCTACAAAACCATTCTCGTCTAAATTTTTCACTGTGTTTACAATATTAGGCACAGAGAATAATAATGTATTGATAGATACAATAACTGCAATAATCCATATCACAAACCACATCCATCCCCAGCCCGATTTGCGAGGGGTATTGTCGCGACGAATTAGTCGGATTGTTGCCATGATGATAGAAACAATCGGGATGAGTAGAGCAACAAGAGTTGCTACGATGAAGGTTATCATAGTGGTATTTGCGCTTGCTATAGGCAATATACCTCCAAATATTGCGCCTCCTACACCTGTAATTATACCAATCAAAGCTATTGTCAATGCGCCAATTATCACAACACCAATAAAGGCAAAAAATAATCCCACAATGATGGCTGCAATGCGGAACAACCATTTCACCACCTCGCCAAGACGAGAGCCTACGCGACTTGCCGATTCGCGAAATTGCTCGCTATTCAAGTAGCTTTTCATATTCTCGATAGAAGGCTCAATGCCTTGCATTTCAAGTTTTTGAGCTGTAGTAGTAGCCTCTGGTGCAATAACCCACACTACGAGGTAAATCGGTATCAACCAGCCTAATACGGTGATAGCGAGCAACAGCATAATCAAACGTGTGATGGTTACTTCCAATCCCAAATAAGCTGCCAATCCAGCTGCCACACCACCGAGTATTTTGTTTTCACCGTCGCGATAGAATTTTCTATTACGTTTGCGACTCTCTTTATCAAATTCTCTATTGTCGAACGTACTATTTTTGCCCTCGCCGCCAATCTCTTCAGCAGTGCCAAGTTGCTCAATGACAGAGTTTACGTTGTTGATTGTAACCACGTTTTTGTTGCCCGATTTCAATGTGTTACTGAACAATTCAGCCAATCGAGCCTCAATGTCGCGCATCACCTCTTTGCCGTCTTCGTCAGAGAATTGTATTTCAAGTTTACGCAAGTATTCGTTTAGTATCTCGTATGCGTCTTCGTCGATGTTAAACACAACGCCTGATAGATTGATAGTCAATGTCTTTTTCATTTTGCAATAATTTTTTCGTTATCAATAGAACATTCTTTCATAGGGGTATTTTTCACATAGTTCACTGCACGCTCAATCTCCGAGTATGCCGCTTCAAGTTCTTGCAAAAACTCATGCCCTTGCGCAGTTAGGCTATAATATTTACGAGGCGGACCGAGAGTCGATTCCACCCAAATGTAATTCAACAGCCCATTCTGTTTCAAACGCATAAGAAGAGGGTAGAGTGCCCCTTCTACCACAATAAATTCCCCCTCTTTCAGCATATTTATTAAGTCCGATGAATATGCAGGGTGCTCTTTCAAGCATAGCATCACCAGATACTCCAGTATGCCCTTGCGCATTTGTGCCTTAATATTATCACTTCCAGCCATAATTATTTACAGTGTGTAGTTATTAGTTATTAATTTTTATTCTTAATTTCCAACTTTCAATCTTCAGTTTTCAATTTCACTGCAAAGATACGGTAAAAATTTGTACTATGCAATACAAAATACTAATTTTAGTATTATTTAACATTTTTATTTGTAAAAAATATAAAAAAAGTCCCTTGCCTATAAAAGGCAAAGGACTTTTTTTATAATATGGTAATATTATTTTTCAATGCGGATGCGGGCGTCAACTGCTACTACAGCATTTGCAGAGCCAAGAAGTGGGTTGAGGTCCATTTCGGCAATTTCTGGAGCTGCTTTTACGAGAGCAGAGATGCGAGTAACTGCTTCTGCAAAGAGGTCTTCGTTTACAGGTTCTTGACCGCGTACACCTTTGATAATTTTGTAACCACGGAGGCGTTCAATCATAGAGTGAGCTTCTTCAAGACCGATTGGAGCGAGAGATGCTTGTACGTCTTTCAATACTTCGATGAAGATACCGCCAAGACCACAAAGCACTTGGTGACCAAATTTAGCTTCGCGGCTTGCACCGATGAAGATTTCAGTACCTTTATACATAGGACAAACTTCAACTGCGTATGTTTCAGGGATAACGATGAGGCGTTCGAATTCGCGTTCAACAGTTTCGATATCTTTAATGTTGAGAACAACACCACCAACATCAGATTTGTGAACAGGACCACAAACTTTCATTACGAGTGGGAATCCCATTTCTTTTGCAGCAGCGATAGCCTCTTCTTTAGTGCGAACTTCAGCATTGCGTTTGCGAGCTACACCAGCAGCATCGAGCAATCCATTGATTTCTTCAAGACCGAGATAACCATTTTCTGCATTATCAACGATACGGCGAATAGCTTGTACGTCGATTTCTGGCATTTCGAGGTTTTCTGGTTCTGGAGCAGGAGTGTTGAATACTTTAGCAAGAGCATTACCGAATACACATTCTTCTCTGAAATTGATGCGACCACGATTGTTGATGAAGTCAGCAATTTCGTCTTTCACGTTGATGATAGATGGAAGAATAGGGTAGATAGGTTTTTTGCAAGTCTTCATCTTTTCGTCGAGCACGCGATAAGGTTCCCAGTTAGGGAAGAGACCTGGG